>Ga0335071_10000122_pt1 | contig 91564 bp, 78 predicted proteins | sample Lox_Sample_15_FD_206724 | JGI IMG/M metagenome (GOLD analysis project Ga0335071, IMG submission 206724) | Soil microbial communities from Loxahatchee National Wildlife Refuge, Florida, United States - Lox_Sample_1.5 | ecosystem: Environmental > Terrestrial > Soil > Wetlands | place: USA... | reverse complement strand
ATCGCGCCGCCCGGCACCAGGGTGCGGGCGACATGGTTGAACTTAGCGACATCGATCCCGACGATGAGGGTATCGGGCTTGATTGCAGAGCGCCTCTGCATTAGGCTGTTTGCGGTCATGGCTGTCTCCTTTCGATGGTAGACCATTTCGGACACTTGCTTACTACCATCTGAAGGCGAGACAGCCTTCTTGTCCAATAGATCGCTCAGCACAGGCTTAATCCTATAGCGCTCACCAAGGTTCGGAATCCCCTCGCCACTCGCGGGAGATGGAAAGGGTGAGGGGGAAGTTGCTGGCCGTAAGCCGTCAGCCGGAAGCGATAAGCCCGCGTCCCCGCGTCTGCTTGACTTGTGTCGGCGGAAGCCTATCCTAGAGCCTCAATGGGAGCTTCTCCTCCCGCACTGGTGGCTGACCTTGTCGAGCGGTTCTCGCGTGACCGCAAGGTCTTCCTGTCCCCTGACTACAAAGAAGAACAACTCCGCGCCGAGTTCCTGAATCGCTCTGGTCTGAGGATTCAAAGTTCGGCATTCGGCGTTCGCCCTTTCCTTGGGCCGGTCATCCACGAGGAGTCAATCAAGGTCGCCGTCTCGACCAAGGCCCCGGAGGTCAACGTCGCCATGAAACGGTTCGCTGCATAGGAGGCTTCATGACTGAGAACAGCAAAGCGACAATCGAGGTCAAAGGCAGTTCCGTCACCGTTCTTAGTCGCAAGGACGAAGACTACATCTCGTTGACCGACATCGCCCGGTACAAGAACGCAGAGCACACCGACGACCTCATTCGCAACTGGCTGCGGAACCGCAACACGGTCGAGTTCCTCGGCGTCTGGGAACGGCTCAACAACCCGGGTTTCAAACCCGTCGAATTCGACGGGATTAGAATCCAGGCCGGGCTGAATAGTTTCGCCCTTACACCCAAGCAATGGATTGAGGCGACAGGCGCAGTTGGCATCATCTCCAAGGCCGGTCGTTATGGCGGCACCTACGCCCACAAGGACATCGCCTTCGAGTTCGCCTCCTGGATATCGGTCGAGTTCAAGCTCTACCTCATCAAGGAGTTTCAGCGCCTCAAGGCGGATGAGAACCGCCGTCTGTCGCTGGCGTGGAATCTCAACCGCACGCTTACCAAGCTCAACTACCGCATCCACACGGACGCCATCAAGGCGCACCTGATTCCGGCGGTCGTCACGCCCGCCCAGTCGGCCATCACCTATGCCAACGAAGCCGACGTGCTCAACGTCGCCCTGTTCGGCCAGACCGCGAAGCAGTGGCGAGACGCCAACCCAAAGCTGGCAGGCAACATGCGCGAGTACGCCTCGGTCGAGCAGTTGCTGGTGCTGGCCAACATCGAAGGCATGAATGCCGAGTTCATCAACATGGGCATCGTCCAGGGAGAGCGGCTCAGACGGCTCAACGAGATCGCCATCCGCCAGATGCAGGTTCTGATGGCCGCCCCAACGGTCAAACAGCTCAAAAGGTAGCGTGCTCACCATCGACATCGACGACAAGTCGCTCAAAGACATCCTCGGCAACCTCTACTACCCGGCCAGCCCGTACGAATTCTCGGTCACGCCCGCGGATGTACGCGGCCAGGTCTACGAGCAGTTCCTAGGCAAGGACACACGCTTTGCCCAAGCCGCCCGGCTCTGTTGGCTCTGTTGGTCCTTGACGTCAAGGACTGTCCCACTATCTTGTTAACGGCGAACACGGATGTCCGCACTTCCTAGGTACGCATGGGGGCGGAGTACGAGCCGTGCGGAACCTGACTGGGAGGGAATAATGAGACACATGAAAGGTCACATGTTCGGATTGCGGGCAGCCTGCATGATCCTGACCGCGTGCATCGGTGTAGCGTCAGCAGACTGGGTGACAGCAACGGTTTCTGTCGGCACATCCCCATACGGTATGGGCGTGAATCCGGTCACAAACAAGGTCTACGTCGCGAACCAGAGCAGCAACAACGTGACGATAATCGACGGCGCGTCCAACGCAACTACAACAGTCGCCACGAACCTGAATCCCGTGAGATTCGCCGTGAATCCCATCACAAACAAGGTATACGTTGCGCACAGCCATGGTAGAAGAGTGACGGTCATAGATGGCACGACCAACGATACGACCACAGTGCCTGTAGACTCTTACCCGATTGCCGTGGCCGTGAATCCGGTAACGAACAAGGTCTACGTCGCGAACGAGTATGGCGATTGCGTGACGGTCATAGACGGTGCATCGAACGACACAACACGGGTAAATACAGGCTCGCAGCCCGCTGCATTGGCGGTGAACCCAATCACGAATAGAATCTACGTTTCGAACATCGGAAGCAACAACGTGACAGTGATTGACGGCGCGACCAACGCCACGACCTCGGTAGCCGTAGGACAACACCCCTACGGCATAGCGGTGAACCCTGTGACGAACAAGATCTACGTCGCAAATCAGTGGAGCCAAAGCGTAACCGCCATCGACGGCGCGACCAACATCCCTACCACGGTGCCGATGCCCACCGGCGTCGATGACGTGGCTGTGAACCCGGCCACGAACAAGATCTATGCCGGCGGCGGCAACAACACGCGGGTCATAGTCATAGATGGCGCGACCAACGACACGATCACGGCGGCGACAGGCTCGCGAACCGATTACCTGACGGTGAACTCGGTGACGAACAAGATCTACGTTACGAACCCGGACAGCGACAGAGTGACGGTGATCGATGGCGCGACCAACGACACGACCTCGGTTCACGTCGGGCACTACCCTAGGGCTGTGGCCGTCAACCCGGTGACAAACAAGGTCTACGTAGAGACCGGTACTGTGACCGTCGTCGACGGCGCGACCAACAGCATACCCAGTGTGGCTGCTGGCACGCACCCCTGTGCCGTGACCGTGAATCCGATCACTGGCTACGCCTACGTCATGAACCGGACTAGCAACAACGTAACGGTAATCGACGGCACGACTAACGATACGACGCTGGTGTCCGTAGGCTCCTCTCCTCAAGCCGTGTCGGTTAATCCGGTCACCAATAGAATCTATGTTGCGAACTCCGGCGCCGCCTCGGTAACGGTGATCGACGGCGCGACCAATGATACGATCACGGTGCATGCAGGAGACACCCCCTGGGCTGTGGCAGTGAACCCGGTCACTGATAGAGTTTACGTCGCCAACAACTACGACAACACTCTCACGGTGATAGACGGCGCGAGCAACTCCACCACCACGGTGAACACTGGCACAGGACCAGTGGCTGTGGCAACGAATCCGGCTACAGACAAGGCCTACGTCGCGAATGAAGGCAGCGACAACGTGACGGTAATCAGCGGCGCAACCAACGACACGACAACGGTGCGCGTCGGCGACGCTCCCTGTGCCTTGGCGGTGAACTCAGTAACAAATAAGATCTATGTCGCGAACCGTGGCGCAGACAGCGTGACGGTTATCGACGGCGCGACCAACGGCAGAACCGCGGTGGCCGTGGGCGCGCAACCATCGGCAGTCGCAGTGAATCAGCTCACGAATAAGATCTACGTCACAAACCACGGCAGCGACAATGTAACGGTAATCGACGGCGCGACCAACGGTACAACCACGGTGGCCGTAGGCTCGCAGCCCTGTGCCGTTGCGGTGAACCCGGTCGCGAACAAGGTCTATGTCACGAACCAGGGCAGCGGCGACGCGACGATAATCGACGGTGCGACCAACGCCACGACCGTGTTGGCCACGGGCTCACAGCCCTGTGCCGTGGCTGTGAACCCAGTCACGAACAAGATGTACGTTGCGAACTACAGCACCAACGACGTGACTGTGATAGCGGATGCGCCGGTCAACGACACGAAGGTGCGCGTAGTATTCGACCGGCTGCCGGGCGATACCACCCTGCTCGCGCGCCCACCCCTGACCGGCAAAGGCGTGAACCGCTGGACACCCGGCCGGACGTCGATGATGGGCGTGCTGAACCGGGTCGGGACCACGCAGTTGCCTTGGGACTGGGCCGACGTGACCGGAGGCGTAGGCACCGACTTGATTAGCTGGGCCTACGAATGGGGCACCGACTCGCTGATACTAGGAGAGAACTTCGTCTGTGCCGTACCACTAGAGGACCAAGCGGCAACCACAAACAATCTAGGAGTTGGTTCACCGTTTGCAGGTAATACTGAGGTATATCCGTTGTACCGAATGGCCTACTCCGGCGCGACCGAGGAAGCGACCAGACTTGAAGCCCGAATAACGGGCATGCCTACAATGGTCCGTGGCGTGCTGCTGCTGCCAATCACGCCATTCACCACCCACATCTCGCTATTCGACATGACTGGTCGTCGGATCACTGCTCTGCATCATGGAGCGAACGACGTGCGCCAGCTGCCTGCCGGCGTGTACTTTGTACGGGTCGAACGGCTAGCCGCGGACCGCGGGCCGTCGGCCGTCACCAAGGTCGTGATTCAGAGATAGCAGGCGCAGTACTGTCCTGCTTCGCCAGCTCGCATCCGAGCTGTGGCGTACTGAACCGCTCCGCGCATTCAGGCAGGCCGCAGTAGCGCAGAAATGCGGCTTGACAACAGCATGAAACCCTATGAAGATTTAGGCGATGAGACTGAGTTGCCCGCGATGCATCCGCGCCACGGTAGTACTCACGGCCGCGAAAAGCAGGCGAGGTAGATAGCACGTCACCCAGACCGGTCAATCACGGTAGACGACGGCCCAGTCCGGCTCGTGAGCGCTTTGAGTCGGACATGAAGAGCAACGGACTTGTACACCTAACGAAGAGCTACGAGGCACAGTGCGGAATCCTCGGAGAGACGCATCCCCTGATAGCCGCCATGCGTGGCAAGTTGGCGCGGATGGAAGCGAACTTCGAAAGAGGCCGCGGGATGGCAGAATTCGAGAATCTCACCTGTGAAGTAAACCAGTTGCTGCAAATGTGCATCCAGGAGCGGGGAGTTCGGGAACGACCCCGCGAATCTGGCTAGCTAGGTCCGGTGGCGTCGCGATCAGCCAAGGTCATGGACATGGCCGAACTGGAGCGAGAAGAGAGAAAGTGCCAGTTGGGGCGCTTGCGCCCGGGAGTTGTCGTCTACGCGGACATTCTGGGGTTTCGTCGCATGTGTGACCCGGGCCGCAGCCCGATTGAGCCACTCAAGGCGCTGGCAGCGATTCGGGCACTGAGGCCAGAAACAGACGAGACTCCGGCAGTTCAGATACATTTCTACGTCCTCGGGGACTCCTTTGTGCGCGTTCTTCTTCTGCAACCTGACCTAGAGCAAGAAGGACCTTGGGATGCAGTCGAACGGCGCCAGATGCTCTGGGCGGTGGACGCTCAGGCTTCGTTTTGCAGCAGAGGCCACCTCGTGCAGGGAGGTGTCGCGACAGGGCTCGTTTACAGCAATCTTGTGAAGGCGACCGTCTATGGCCCGGCGCTGTGCCGGGCAATTGAGCTGAAATCAGAGAAAGCACGTTCGTCGGGGATAGCAGTCGATGACGAGATAGCGAAGCGCCATGCTGGGGATTTCCATTGGCTCGAACGGCAGGACGAGACGTGGTTCATCGACTATCTTGGCCTGCCCCCGTTCCTAGCTGGCCGTCGGGATACCGCCATCGTGCCATGGCTGAAGCGACTGGAGCAGCACAAGAACGCGGTTCGGGACTACTACCGGGCGTCGCAGGACGAGAAGCAACGGGCTAGATGCAAGCGGATGATCCTGCATCACAATCGTAAGGTGGAGTCGATGTTGCGCCCCGCGAGCAACCCGGCACCCGGAATAGAGGACGTGCGTGCGCGCATCGAAGCCTGCCGAATAGAAGACCTCGCGAATTCGGGGGACAGGTAGATGATTATTGACACGGCCCAAGTCATTTTGGATTTACGATTCTGGATTGGCGATTGGCGGAGCGGCAGGCCATGAGCCGCAAGCCGAGAGCGTATGTCGATTACAGACAGGCGGCATCGGCGGGCCGGGCACTGTCGGAAGGACGTGGTACCTGGTTGCCGCGCGGACGGCTGGGGCCCGTGACGCGGCCCTGGATTACTGACCCGCCCGGCCCTGTCGGCTATCGGTAGTGCCGGATGGCTTCCAGGAGGCTCGGCATCGAGAACACGCCGAGGCCGACCAAGACAAGTGAAACGACTACGGCAATGAGGACCAGCGCGAATGAGGCGATAATCATCACTCCGGAGATCGTGAAATAGGTCTTGAGCTGGCCTGTCATTCCGTCGAGCGCGGCGAAGTCGCCTTTGTCGGCGTATTCGCCGGCCTTGGATCCGGCCTGAAGCAGAACCACGCCCATCCAAATCGGCAGCCATGCGATGACGATGCCAAAGATGGTGAGGGCCTGCATACAGCCGCCGATGATGGTCATGATGCCCATGAACTTGGCCCAACCGGCCATCCCTTTGGCGTTCTTGCGGGCCTGAGCATCCGGTGTTGACAAAACTGCGCTGGCTTCCATTCAATCTCCTTTGCGTTTGTGCCTTAAAGCTAGGGACTCGGGGAGAAAAGTCAAGGAGGGGCGGTTTGACTCCGCCGCCTCAGTCGGCTATAATTCCCAACTTCAGGTCGAAGGCTGGTAAGCAAAAAGCCAAGAGTGACAATAACAGACGAATTCAGAAGCCAGAGCCAGATTCTAGAAGCTAGAAGTGGCGGGCTTGAGGAGAACACAGTATGGCACACAAGAAGAGCGGCGGCTCAGGAAAGAACGGCCGGAATAGCCCGGGGCAGCGGCTGGGAGTCAAGACTTTCGGCTCAGAGCGAGTGACGACCGGGAGTATTATCATCCGGCAGCGGGGCACGCGTATTCTGCCCGGTGCAAACGTGGGCCGGGCCAAGGACGACTCCCTGTTTGCCCTGGTTGACGGTGAGGTGAAGTTCGAACGCGTCAGCAGGGACAAGAAGCGCGTGGCGGTCGTTCCCACCGCATAGGCCGACCGGATAGTGCAGAATTCAGAAACCAGAAACCAGAAGTCAGAAAGTCCTGACATTCTGCATTCTGGTATCTGCATTCTGAATTCTGGCTTGACCGGCTCCTCGTTGACTGGGAGTTGGCGCTTGGTCATTGGTCACTAGTATGCGCATTAAGTGGCTTGCCCATTCGGCATTCCTGCTGACTGCTTCGGATGGCACGCGTATCGTTACCGACCCGTACACACCCGGCGGCGGGATCACCTTTGGGCGGATAACGGAGCCTGCCGACTTCGTCACTGTCAGCCATGACCATTTTGACCACAACGACGTGGCGGGCGTGCCGGGAAAACCGGCGGCGATTCGCTCGTCCGGCAGCCACAAGGCAGGCGGCGTGAGCGTGACCGGGTTTGACACTTTCCACGACGACAAGCACGGGGCCCAGCGCGGCCGGAACATCATCTTCGTGTTTGAGGATCCGGTGACGCTTGGGACACGATCCGAAATGTCAGACATTTCGGTCATGTCCCCTTTGCGGGTGGCGCACCTCGGCGACCTCGGGCATGTGCCGACCGAGCAGGCCAAAGTCATCGGCAAAGTTGATGTGGTCCTGATACCGGTCGGTGGGTACTACACGATTGACCCGGCGGCAGCGCACCAGACCGCGGAGCTGCTTGGTGCGCGGGTCGTGATCCCGATGCACTACAAGACCGGTAAGCTGGGCCTGCCCATCGTTGGCGTCGATGAGTTCACGCGGGGCCGGACGGACGTTAAGAAGCTCGGAACCGAGGTCGAGGTCAGTACCGGAAGCCTGCCCGCAACGCCGGAAATCTGGGTGCTGGAACACGCGCTCTAGACATTTGAGATTGCCGATTGTAGATTGCCGATTAGCGGCGCAGAATGGAGGCGCGGATGAAAGAGATTCAGTTTGAGACGATAAGGGACAAGGTCGCGCAGTCCTGCATCGACGCCAACTGCCTGCTCGGCGACGATGTGGCGCAGGCGTTGAGGGACGGCCTCAAGGTCGAGGAGTCGCCTGCCGGCAAGGACATCCTGAACCAGTTGCTGGACAATGAGCAGATTGCCCGTAATGAGATGATGCCCATTTGCCAGGACACCGGCTGGGCGGTCGTTTGGGTGAACTTGGGGTCGGGGGTCAGGGTCCAGGGTGGCGAGCTCTACGACGCCATCCAGCAGGGCGTGGCCAAGGGCTACAAGGACGGCTATCTGCGCAAGTCCATTGTCGAGGACCCGCTGCGCCGGAAGAACACCGGCACCAATACGCCGGCAATCATCTACACCGACATCGTGCCGGGCGACACCCTGAAGATAGTGGTCCAGCCCAAGGGCGGGGGCTCGGAGAACATGTCCGAGGTGAAGATGCTCTCCGCTTCGGACGGGGCAGACGGCATCGCGAAGTTCGTCCTCGACCGAGTATGGCGTTCGCAGGCCAACCCCTGCCCGCCGATCATCGTCGGCGTGGGCATCGGCGGAACGTTCGAGAAGTGCGCGATGCTTGCGAAGCACTCTCTGCTCCGGGAAATCGGCTCGACTCACCCCGACCCGTTCTATGCCAACATGGAGAAGGAGCTGCTGGAACGAATCAACCGGCTCGGCATCGGCCCACAGGGGCTCGGGGGCCGGGTCACCGCGCTTGCGGTTTTCATCGAGGCGTTCCCGTGTCACATAGCGACGATGCCCTGCGCCGTGAACATCAACTGCCACGCGGCTCGGCACCAGTCGTTCACTCTCTAGGAGGCGAGCATGGCAAAGAAGATTACGGCTCCGCTGACGCCTGAGACGGTGAAGGATCTAAGGGCAGGGGACTCGGTCCTGATATCAGGGACCATCTATACCGGCCGGGACCTTGCCCACAAGCGGCTGACCGATTCGCTGAAAGCGGGCGAGAAGCTGCCGTTCGAACTGACCGGCGCAGTCATCTACTACGTCGGGCCGTCGCCGGCCAAGCCGGGACAGGTTATCGGCTCGGCCGGGCCGACAACGAGCTACCGGATGGACGCATATTCACCGCTGCTGATGGAGAAGGGGTTGCGCGGGATGATTGGAAAGGGCAACCGGACCCAACCGGTGCTGGACGCCATGAGGAAGTACGGCGCGGTCTACTTTGCCGCAGTCGGCGGTGCGGCCGCGCTCATCGCCCGAACCATCAAAGAAGCCAGGGTCATCGCCTATGAGGACCTTGGCCCGGAGGCGGTGCGAGAACTCAAGGTCGAGGATTTTCCGGCCATCGTCATCAACGACACGTACGGCGGCGATCTGTACCAGCAGGGCGTGGCCAAATACAGAAAGGACTAGGCGATGGCGGGACAAGTCAAGAGTCAAAAGCCAAAAGCCAAAAGCCAAAGCGTAGAAGTCCGCGAATCGGCAATCGGCAATCGACAATCGGCAATCTCCTCGTCCCCCGCCCCTGATCCCTCTTCCCTGATTACCATCAGCGTGATGGGCGAGGCGTATAGAGTGCCGAAGGACCTGACCATCATGAAGGCGATGGAGTACGCCGGGTTCCGGTTCATCCGCGGCTGCGGTTGCCGCGGCGGGTTCTGCGGCGCGTGCGGCACGGTCTATCGCACGAAAGACTCCTACAAGCTCAAGGTCGGACTCGCGTGCCAGACCGTGGTCGAGGACGGAATGTTTCTGACCCAGATACCGTTCTACCCGGCCAACAAGAAGCAGTACGACATCGCGAAGGAGCCGGCCAACACCCAGGTGCTGGTGCGATTCTATCCGGAGATCATGCGCTGCATCGCCTGCAATTCCTGCACGAAGATCTGCCCGCAGGATATCGACGTGATGGGCTACATCAACGCCGCCATCCGCGGGGATGTTGAGAAGGTCGCGGACATGTCGTTCGACTGCATCATGTGCGGTCTGTGCGCTTCCCGCTGCCCGGCCGAGATCGTCCACTACAACGTCGCCCTGCTCGCGCGGCGGCTCTACGGGGCCAAGGTCGCTAGGAAGTCGCCGCACCTGGCCGAGAGGATGAAGGAGACAAAGGCCGGCAAGTTCGACCCGGGGCTGGACAAGCTGTGCAAGATGACCGAGGCTGAACTCTCAGCTCTGTTCTACGATCCGAAGATGCGCGACGTCGAGCCGTAAGGAGGTATGATGTACCCGCAAAGCATGCAGGAATCCATCAAGCGGCTCGAAGCAACCCGCGATGCCCGCATCAAGCAGGGCAAGATCATGCTCCTGGCCGCCGAACAGAAGAAGGAGCTGCTGAAGGGCTTCCATCCCGACTACATTGAAAGCTCGATGCGGGCACTCAGTCTCGGCCCGAACAAGGGTGACCGGACACCGCACGAGATTGCCGACCTGCTTGAGGCGTGGCCGATCGTCAACCCGGAGAAGTTCGACACCGAGCGCCCGAAGTATGACGTGGACGTGCTCGTCATCGGCGCGGGCGGAGCCGGAGTGTCGGCAGCATTGACCGCGGCGGTCCAGGGCGCGAAGGTGCTCACAATCACCAAGCTTCGCATCGGTGACGCCAACACGATGATGGCGCAGGGCGGCATCCAGGCGGCGGACAAAGCAAACGACTCGCCGGAACGGCATTACCTTGACGTGCTCGGCGGTGGCCACTTCAAGAACATCCCGGCGCTCGCGCGGGCGCTCGTGTCGGACGCACCCGGCGTCATCGAGTGGCTCGAAGAGCTGGGCGTGATGTTCGACAAGGAAGCCGACGGCACCATGGTCACGATTCACGGCGGCGGCACCTCGCGCAAGCGGATGCACGCGGCCCGCGATTACACCGGCGCGGAAATCATGCGCACGCTGCGCGACGAGTTCCGGAACCAGAATCTCGAGCTGATTGAGTATTGCGTAGCGGTCGAGCTGCTGACCGACGGCAAGGGAGCGTGCGCCGGGGCGGCGTTCGTGAACCTCGAGACTCAGGAGCACTTCGTGGTCCGGGCCAAGACGACCATCCTTGCTACCGGCGGCTGCGGCCGGCTCCACATCCAGGGATTCCCGTGCACCAACCACTACGGCGCGACCGCGGATGGGCTGGTGCTCGCGTACCGGGCCGGCGCGAAGCTGGGGTTCATCGATACCATTCAGTACCATCCGACCGGCGTGGCCTATCCGGAACAGATCGTCGGGCAGCTCATTACCGAGAAGGTGCGGAGCGTCGGCGCGCACCTCGTCAACCTCGAGGGCAACCGGTTCATCTACGAACTGGAGAGCCGAGATATAACCGCTTCAGCCATCATCCGCGAGTGCCAGAGCCGTAACCTCGGCGTGGCGACGCCGACGGGCCGGCTCGGCGTCTGGCTCGACACGCCGCTCATCGAGGTGCTCAAAGGCCCGGGCGCGGTGAAAAAGAACCTGCCGGCGATGTACCACCAGTACGAGCGGTTCGGCATCTACATGGACAAGGAGCCCATACTTACCTACCCGACCCAGCACTACCAGAATGGCGGCATCATCATCAATGACGAAGGAATGACCGGCGTGAAGCACCTGTACGCGGCCGGTGAAGTGGCGGGCGGCATCCATGGCCGGAACCGACTGATGGGCAACTCGCTCCTCGATATCCTCGTCTTCGGCAAGCGGGCAGGTGCGGCTGCAGCCGGTGCCGCGAGGTCGATTTCCCTCGACGGTGCCGGGTTCGGGCACGTCGCCGCATATGAGGCGGAACTGAAGGCCGCCGAAGTACCGAAGGGACGCTGCGCACCGATGGTCCTGCCTGAGTACCGCAGGCCCGAGTTCAAGACCCCACTTCCGTTCGCAGCCCTCGGCTGCGAGTAGATGGGCATCGCCGCGGCCCTGCCCATCGAGAACCCGCAGCTACCATCGGCAATCGACGTCAGCGGGTTGACCCGCCGGTTCAAGTCGTTCACGGCGGTCGACGGCATCTCTTTCACCGTCAAGACTGGCGAGGTGTTCGGGTTCCTCGGCCCGAACGGCGCGGGCAAGACCACGACCGTGCGGATGCTCTGCACGCTCATCCGGCCCAGCGGCGGCACTGCCAGGGTGGGAGGGTTCGACATCGTGCACAGGCACAACGATGTCCGCCGCTCCATCGGCATCATCTTCCAGGACCCTTCGCTCGACGACCGGCTGACCGCGCGCGAGAACCTGCGCTTCCACGCGATGGTCTACAAGGTGCCGCGGACCGAGGTGAAGGCGCGGATCGCCGACGCGCTCGATTGGATGGAACTTACCGACCGGGCAAACGACCTCGTCCGCAACTTCTCGGGCGGCATGAAGCGGCGGCTGGAAATCGCCCGCGGCCTGCTGCATTCGCCGCGCGTGCTCTTCCTCGACGAGCCGACACTCGGGCTCGACCCGCAGACCCGTTCGCGCATCTGGGAACGGCTGCTGAGGCTGCGCCAGGAGCGGGGAACGACCCTGTTTCTCACTACCCACTACATGGACGAAGCCGAGAACTGCGACCGGATCGCCATCATCGACCACGGTCACATCATCGCGCTCGACACGCCGGCCAGGCTCAAGGCGCAGGTGCAGGGCGACTGCATCCACCTGGAAACCGCAGACGACGCGGCAGCCGAGGCCGAGGTGAAACAGCGGTACGGCGTCGACGTCGTGCGAGACCAGACCGGCCTCCACTTCGAGGTCGAGAACGGCGCCGCGTTCGTGCCCGGGCTGCTGCGGGAGCTTTCGGTGTCGGTGCGAACGGTGAGCGTGCGGCCACCGACGCTCGAGGACGTTTTCCTCAAGCTGACCGGCCGGGAGATTCGCGACGACGGAGCCAGCGAGCACGAGAAGCTGAAGAGCCGGGTCAGACGGATGGGGCGGGCAGGAAGATGAGGACACGGATAATTCAGAATTCAGAAACCAGAAACCAGAATTCGGAATTCCGGAATCCGGAGACTCTGGATTCTGAATTGTCAGAGGCCGCATGATTGACTTCGCCTGCATCCGCATGGTCTGGGAGCGGGACGTCATCCGCTACTTCCGCGAGAAGAGCCAGCTCTACGGGTCATTGTCCCGGCCGATACTCTGGCTCTTTGTGCTGGGTCTCGGCCTGCGCGGTTCCGCCTCTGGAATCGGAAACGTCAACTACACCCAGTTCATCTTCCCCGGCATCATCGCCATGACCGCGATCTTCACCTCGATCCAGTCGGCAATCAGCATCATCTGGGATCGCGAGTTCGGGTTCCTCAAGGAGATTCTCGTCGCGCCGGTGCCGCGGACTTCGATTGTCATCGGCAAGGGACTCGCCGGCACGACGCTCTCGCTCGTCCAGGGATGCATCATCATACTGCTTGCGCCGCTGGTCCACGTGCACATCCCGCTCGTCAATATCGTACCGCTCATCTTTACGCTGGCCGTCATGTCGTTCGGCCTGACCGGTATCGGCATCGTCATCGCGGCGCGGATGACCTCCTTTCAGGGCTTCGGCACCATCATGAACTTCATCATCATGCCGATGTGGTTCCTGAGCGGAGCGCTGTTCCCGGCCCGCAATCTGCCGATCTGGCTCAACGCCCTGGTGCGCGTGAACCCGCTCACCTACGGAGTTGACCTCGTGCGGAAGCTGGTGCTCGGGTTCTCCTACCACTCGCCTGTGTTCGACTTCGTGTTCCTGGTCTGCTTCGGCGCGCTCACCGTGGGGGCCGCGGTCTTCTTCTTCAACATCGGCGAGTACTAGCGATGAGAGGCTTGGGCCTACTGAAGTTCATCGTCAGTCTCGCGGTTGTGCTGGCAGCCGGTGGAATCGGTTCGCTTGCCACTGCGAAGACCTTGCCCACTTGGTACGAGGGTCTGGTGAAGCCACGTTTCAACCCGCCGGAGTGGCTGTTCGGCCCGGCTTGGACCGCGCTCTACCTGCTGATGGCGGTCGCCGCGTGGCTTGTCTGGAAGCGCGGTTTCAGCGCTCCCGGCGTCAGGCTCGCGCTCGCGGCATTCCTTCTCCAGCTAGTTCTCAACGCGCTCTGGTCGGTCTTCTTCTTCGGTCTGCGCTCCCCGCTTTACGGGTTAGTGGACATACTTCTGCTATGGCTCGCGATTCTTGGTACGATTGTCCTGTTTTTCCGGGTATCGGTTCCGGCCGGTGTCCTGCTCCTGCCCTACATCGGCTGGGTCACATTCGCCACCATTCTCAATGCCGCAATCCTCAGTCTTAATCGCCGGTAGCGGTTCGTGCCCGCCGGCGCGAAGACCCGAGTTTCCCGGCTTTACTTCGCCGCGCCGCTCACTAGCATAGAAACTAATGAGGAGACAATGATGAACGAGAAACCCACTTCGAGAGGTGCAATGACGAGTTTGCAGGCTGTAGTGACCAATGACCGGCCGTCGACCGTACACTCAAAGCGGTCGACGGTCCTGGCATTAACCATTGCGCTGAGCGCGTCAATCGCCTGTTTATTCCTCGCGTGTCGAGGGGCCGGCCGAGCCGGTGACACGCTGCTTGGCATAGTCCCCATGGAAACCAATGTCTTGGGTATCATCACCTCGAAGGACGGGCTCCATGTCGCGCACGTGCTGTTGAGGGGTGACAAGCAGGTCGTGTTCATTGACGGCGTGGCACAAACGGAGTATGACAGGATACTCCAGGGCGGCCCGGTATTCACCACGGATGGCGGGCGCTACGCCTACGCGGTGAAGAAGGGCGACAAGATGCAGGCGATCATCGACGGCAAGCCCGGGCCGGAGTACGACGGAGTGCTCGCAGGCGGGCCGGTATTCAGCCCTGACGGCCGCCACGTCGCGTATGCGGGTCGGAATGGTGAAGAATGGCAGGTGATTCTCGACGGCAAACCTGGACCACAGTATGACGCCGCGGGAGACATAGTCTTCAGCCCGGACGGCAGGCACACAGCGTATCGGGCCGAGAAGGGCGACGCGCATGTCGTGATCTTTGACGGCCGGCCAAGCCCGGACTACGACGGGACCGGCGGCGGCTCCCTTGTCTTCAGCCCGGACGGCAAACGCTTTGCCTATGCCGCCAAGAAGGGCGAGAAGTGGTTCGTGGTCGCAGACGACCGGCCCGGTTCCGAGTATGACGGAGTCTCCGTCCCGGTCTTCAGTCCCGACGGCACGCGACTGGCCTACGCGGCCCGGAATGGAGCGAAGTGGTTCGTGATAGTCGACGGCCAGCCCGGACCCGAGTACGACGTGGCGGAACGCGTGGTGTTCAGCCCGGATGGTAAGCACCTCGGCTACCAGGTGTGGCAGGACATGAAAACGTCAATGGTCGTCGACGGCCAGCGAGGGCCGGAGTACGACACACTCAGCGACCTGATCTTCAGCCCGGATGGCAAACGCACGGCGTATTTCGGACGGACTGGCAATAATCAGTTTGCGGTCGTCGATGGCCAGCCCGGGCCCGCATGTTGGCCGCGAGATTTCGCGGAGCGGCCGCTATTCAGCTCAGACAGCAGGCACGTCGCGTACCCGGCACAGAATGACATCGGGCAGTTCGTCATCGTGGACGGCCAACCCGGAGCCGTGTACCCTGCTGCCAGGTCCATTGCTTTCAGCCCGGACGGCAAGCGCTGCGCCTATGAAGCGTGGCAGGACAGCAAGTGGCTTCTGGTCATGGACGGCCAGCCCGGACCGGAGACGGACTTGAATTTCATGACCCCGCCCGTGTTCAGCCCCGATAGCAAGCGCGTCTTGTTGCTGACGATGAAGGGATACAAGTGGCTCGTGCTCGTCGACGGCCGGCCCGGGCCGGAGTATGACCGGATCTTGTCGGGCGGGCCGACATTCCTGCCCGATGGCTCGATTGGGTATGTCGCCATGCGGTCGGACAGCCTGTTTCGCGTGAAGCAGCTTCTCGGCACACAGGCAGTGTCGGGGCATTGACCCGGCTGAGACCCGGAGGCGTGAGGCCGCAAGCCTCGAGGTTGTTCCGGACTCGGCAAGCGCGCGTCCACTGCAGGAGATGGGGCAGTATCTGCGGAGGCAGTTGTGAGTGAGAAGTCGATCGTGATCGTCGGCGCAGGCATGGCCGGCCTATCGGCCGGGTGCTATGCCCGGATGAGCGGTTACAGGGCGACCGTACTGGAGGCGCACTCAGTCCCCGGAGGTCTTTGCACTGCCTGGACGCGGAAAGGCTACACCTTCGACATCAGCATGCACTGGCTGACCGGGTCCAAGTCCGGCGCTTTCCATCAGATGTGGCAGGAATTGGGCGTGATGGATAATCGGCGGTTCCACTACCACAGTGAGATGTGCACGGTCGAGAGCGGCAGCCGCAGGTTATCGTTCTGCACCGACGCGCAGCGGCTCGAAGCGCAGATGTTCGCTCTGTCACCGGCCGACGCCGCGCTGACGCGTGAGTTCGTGAGGGTGGTCTGCGGCCCGAACATGATGGCGGCGTCGGATCTGAAACCGACGGAACTCACCGGACTGTTCGACAACCTCCGAGTGATGCTCATCATCCTGCCGTTGATGGGCACGTTCCGAAAGTACGGCAAGACCACGATCCAAGAGTTCGCCGGACGATTCCAGAACCCGTTTCTGCGTGAGGCGGTGCGGATGTTCATAGACGGCCCGGGCTGGCCGATGCCCCGTTTTCCGATGGTCGCCCTTACTGGGTTCCTCAAGTCCGCAGTTTCTGAGGCCGGGGTCCCAGTTGGTGGCTCGCAGCAGGTGGCATTCGCGATTGCCGAGCGGTTCAAGGAGCTTGGCGGCGAGCTGCGCCTCAAGACGCGAGTGGCGGACGTGTCGATCGACAATGGCCGGGCGGTCGGCGTGAAGCTCTCCGACGGAACCGAAATCAAGGCCGACGAAGTCATCTGGGCAGCTGACGGCCACACCCTGATATTCGACATCCTTGGCGGCCGATACGTGGATAGCCGTATACGCACGATGTACGAAAAGTGGATACCGGTGCGGCCGGTGGTCCACGTATGCCTCGGCGTAAATCGGGAGATGTCGGCCGAGCCGGCTCGGCTGACATGGGAGTTGGAGAAGCCAATAAACGTGGCCGGCGAGGAACGCAAATGGCTGTCGGTCATCCACCATTCCTTCGACCAGACGATGGCGCCCGCAGGCAAGGCCGCGGTCGAGGTCTGGTATCCCTGCCAGTGTGAGTACTGGCAGGGGTTGGCAAAAGACCGTCCGCGCTACGATGCGGAGAAGGAACGGATTGCCGACCTGACAATCACCGAGCTTGACCGGCGCTGGCCGGGTTTCCGGGCGCAGACGGAGGTCGTCGACGTTCCTACGCCCACGACCTATGTACGCTACACCGGTAATTGGCAGGCGTCACCGGACGGCTGGTACGTCACGGTCGACAACATGCGGACTAATCCGATCCGGACTCTGCCCCAACTTGGCGGTCTCTGGATGGCAGGCCAGTGGACCGCGCCTTTCACCGGCACGGTCATGGCCGCGCTCACCGGCCGCCAAGTCATCGAGCTGCTCTGCCGGCAGGACCGCAAACGGCTAATCGCGGCCCGACCTTCGCCGCGACACTTGCAGCCCGGCGGCGTCGACTCCTTGTCGCCTTGACTCAGAACATGGGGAAGGGGATTGCCGGGCCGACTGTCAACCCTCAAACCGTCCCCTGACCTTGAAGACTTCGGGATACAAGCCAACCCGGCACAGGCCCAGCCGGGCTGGGGCTCTAACACCAGAAGCAGGACCTATCCACATATTTCGTGACTTATGCACAGGTTACTCACCTTCTGCTGTCGCTGGCCTCGACAACTCACGCCTGACAGTGCCATACTTGCCTGTTGCTTCTGCAAATCGGAGGGCTAGACGGTAAATTGAGTCAGGACGCAGGATTGCGCCATGGCGTCTGTCAATTAGAGGTGAGGGGCCGCATTTCCAACTCATATCGTGACGGCCAAGTCGCGGGTCCTGTCGGCCTGGCGCCCGAGCCGGGCCAAGCGAAGTCAGCCTGGCCTCGGCCCTGTGCCGGACCGCAACGCGTAATCGTCGGCCGTTCGGTACCTTAGCCAGTTCCGGGTGAGAGATTCCAGATCCTTCGCTTCCTCCTGAGCGGTCGGCAGATTCTGCGCGTGCAGCTTCCCGAGGGATCCTTGGTCGGGCTCCTTGCGAGCGTCCTGGTGTCTGGGTCCAGTGGCCGCTTGCACAGCGTCCGAGGATTGACAGCGCGGTGGGCCGGACTAGGATTGCGTCATGAGAATTGGTCTCGTCGGAGTGAAGGAGGCACCGAAGTGACAGGTTGGCGGCTGGCCACGATGATTGCGCTTGTGGCGGCGTCACTCGTTGGTTTCGCGCGGGCTGATGACAGCCTGCGCGTCCATTTCATCGACGTCGGGCACGGCGACTGTATCTTCATCCAGACCCCGGATGACGGGAAGCCGAGCAACAAATGCTGGCAGGGTAACCGAGTGCTCATCGACGCAGGCGACCCAACTTACAGTCACAATTGGCCCCTGACCTATCTGAAGCGTCTGGGGCTGAAGCGCGGAGACCGGATTGACTATGTGATTGCCACACATCTGGACGAGGACCACATCGGAGGACTGCCGATGATCTACGACACCTTCCACGTGCTGAACACAATTGAGCCAGGTTACAACCACCCGACAGTGCCGGCCAAGGCGTTCCGGGCCGCAGCGTGCCGCGAGTCGCTAGAGGGCACGACCTTCTGGCGCGACCCAATCCAGTCAGGGCTGATTCACCAATTGGGCGGGAGGCTGGATCTCGGGAGCGAGCTCGACGCCCGTCTGCTCTTCTACAGCGCCAAGCCGGGCAAGGCCAGGAACGATACCAGGACCAACTTCTCTTCGATCGTCCTGCGCATCCGTTACGGCGCGGCGAGCTTTCTTTTCATGGGCGACGCGCCGCAGGTCGTCGAGGAATCGCTGCTCAAGCTGTACCCCGACACGCTGCTCGCGAGCACGGTGCTCAAGGTCAGCCATCATGGTTCGCTGACCGCGCGCTCGCTGAGCTTCCTCAGGTGTGTAGCGCCGCAGTACGCCGTCATCTGTTCCGGTCTCAGGTACGGGCTGCCGAAGGCTCAGATGCTGGCGTTGCTCAGCGACACGCTAGGCGCCGAGGTCTGGCGAACCGACAACTGTGACAGAGAGGAGGGCAAGGACAGCCTTACCGCCGCGGGCGACGATAACATCGTCGTCACCACCAATGGGAAGAAGGGCGGACTGAAGATAAGGTGGAATCGAGTGGGGCAGTGAGCTGCGGACGAGTGGCAGTCACATGATCTGGGTGGTCTATTGGCCCCTGCTCCTGGTGGTCGCAGCTGCGGTTGCGGCCGGAATCGCCATTCTCGTGCGCAAGTTGCGCCGCAAGAACGACAACCCGTTCATCGTGCCCGACGCCCGCCGAAGTGAGCGCGACCGGGAAACGGGAGAAGGTTCACGTAGTGAAAGGACAAAGTCATGAGGACAAAGGACAAAGCAAAACGGAAAGGCCAAAGTCGGGCCGGTTCGGACTTTGGACTTGTCACTTGCTTTGTCCTTTAGACTTCGTCCCTTGTCCTTCTGGGGCAGGCGAGAGCGCGGATCTGTCCCCGCTTTCCGGACGAGTACCTCCAGCTAAAAGCAATGGGGGCGCGGATAACCGCGCCCCGAGCTAATACTGGCTTGAGTCTTTCGGTCTAGACGCCGGCCTTGACGAACATGAACGTCGCCGGTGGCCGGGTCAGTTTGACGTTATCCTTGGCCTGCACTCCCTGGACGCCGATGAGGTTCGTCATGTCGGTGAGCTTACCTTTGACGGTAGTCATGCTCTGCGCCGCATCCACCTTGAGGCCGGTCGGCTGTGGGGTGATGGTCAGCGGGATCGACATCTTGGGCTTGTCACCGCCGGTCGGCAGGTACGCCATCTTGACCGAGAGCTTCAGCGCCTTGTCGCCGACTTCGTAGTTGCCGGGCTTGAAGACCTGTTCGCCCATGTCGGGCCCGGCGACCGCCTTCACGATGACATAGCTCGAGGTTATGAGCATGTAGTTGACGGCCATTCCGTCCGCGTCGCGCATGACCCAGTTGCCGACGTACTTAGCCGGGATTTCACCCTTCTTGGCGGCGGCCGGGTATCGCGCCAGCACTTCCTGCGCGGCGACCGGCTCCTTCGCAATCATGTCGGCCTTCAGCTTGTTGATGGCCTGCTGAGCCATGGCGATGCGCGTGCTGGCCGGGTGCTGGGTGATGAAGTCTTTGTAGCCAGCGATGGTGTTCGTGGTCTGAGCGGCCTTGAACTGCAGTTCGTCGATACGGTCGTTGGCCTTTGCGACGTACGTGCTCTTGGGATTCAGCTTTATGAATCCCTGATACGCCGCGATGGTGTGGTCCTTGTCGGCCGCTTCGAAATTCAGGCGTTCTATCGCCATTTGCGCGCTGTCGGCGTAGACGCTCTTCGCGTGGTCGGCCGCGAATTTCTGGTACTCGGGGATCGTGTTCGTGGCGACCGCGGAGTTCCACTGCGACTGCACGCTGGCGCAGCCGACAATCACCAGCGCTGCTGCCAAAGCGGACAGCGCCAGTATCTTGCTGTAGGTCATGTCTTTGCCTCCTCTTTTTTTAGGGACACGGTCAATGTTTCATGTCAGCCCCGGCATTCCGAGGCCATGACAGGTACTGTATCACACAGACTTTGACGACTGCGGCTGGCCGGTGGTTTCAGGCCTCGCTGCATCGCATGCTGCGCCGGCGCGGTAATGCCCGGCAACCGGTCAGTCGCCATCATGCCGTCTCGGCGCAGTCACGGGCACAATTGTAGCATCGGCTGACCGCAAAGCAAGGGGTAGATGATAGTGCGGGTCAAGGACGCCCCGCCGCGATATTGGCCTGGCGGCTACTTCGTCTTCGGGCGCCCGACCGTGAAGGCAAGGAGCGGCATCTGCTCGGGTGTCAGATTCAGCGCCTGGCCGAGTTCTTCGGCCGGGAAGCCGGCGCGGACGACCCCGCCCAACCCTTCGGACGCACAGTAGAGAGCGGCGTTCTGGGCCTGGCACCCGGCGTTGACATACGCCCAGGAGATCCTGGTGTCATCCGGAGTTTTCCCGGCGCCCGGCGGCAGCCCGCTGAACTTCGCCCGGTCGAGCACGAAGATGAGGTTCACCGGCGCGTTGACGGCGAACTCCTGCCGGCCCGCGGCTTTGCGGTAATCGCCCGCCGCGACCGGAAGCAGGCGAAGACCGGGCGCATCGTACCGGTAAACGCCTTCGGGCATCAGGACGTAGATGTCCACGGTCTGGACGTCGACTGCGGCGGGCGCGGTGCGTTTGCCGTCAGGGCGGTTCACACCGTTCGCGGCCCAAAGCAGTTCCGACAACTGCTGCCGGGTCAGCGGCTCATTCGTGAAGTCGCGCTGGGACTTGCGGGCGGAGAGTGCCTGCATCACCGTCAGGCCCTTGTCCATCTGCGGGGCGCTGAGGATGATTGTGTCGAGCTTCGCGGGTTCCTGGACGCTTACCGCACCTGCAGTCAGGGTTAACAGCAGCGCGACGCATGAAAACACTGTTTCTCCTAACTGGCGACTTTGAGGTCGCCCACGCGGATTGCGGCTGGCCCGTAGTACCCATCCTGCCCCACAGTCTCGGACGAGAGCCGGATGTCGGCCAGGGCGTCGAACCAGTTGCCGATGAGAAGACCGCCCTTGAACGGCTTGGCGTTACCATCTTCCCGCACCTCCCCGAGGCGGATTTCGGAAGCAAAGTCACCGGAGGTCGGGTCCGCGCGGAAGTCGGAAAATCCACGGATGACCACGGCCCGTCCCGTGCCAAGGAGGTCACAAGTTCGATGGCGCCCGGCCGGGACAACCGTGTTGCCCGGAGGGCCGGACGGCGTCATGTCCTGTTCAAGCAGGCCGAGGTAGTGGTAGTATCGCGGGCCGCCGATGACCTCGTCGTAGCAGCCGTCTTTGAGCAGGCAGGTGCGACGGGCCGGTTGGGCATCGCTTTCCAAGTGCGAGTCCGGACCGAACGGGACAAGCGGGTCCGAGAAGATGGTCACGGCATCCCCGGCGAGCGACTTTTGACCCCAGGCCGGCCTTCCTTTCGCGTAGCGCGACATCTTCTCGTAGATGGCGCGGCCGCCGCAGTGCCACGAGAGAGGCTGGTAATCGAGTTTCATGAAGTCGTGCGCCGCCGTGCCGGTCAGCACGACCGGGCCCGCCCACTGCGGCGGGGCGCTGGCATTGGCCGTGCCGCGCGCGTAGTCTGCGCCGATGGTCACGAGCACCTGCGGATCGAGGTCGCGGAGCCGGCGCGCGTGCGGCCGGGACGTGTGCTCAGCGACCTTGTCCCCGAACCGGGCAATGAAGCAGAGCTCGGCATCGGTGAGTGTCGAGGGATAATCGATGATGATACCGGTGCCGGTCTCGACATGATTCCGCATCCTGCGGACGAATACCTCCAGGTTCGAGAGCTCAATCCCGAGTTCGGACTCGCTCGCGGGCAGGACCGCGTCCGCGAACCGCTGGAGCCGTGCCTGCAGCGCGGGTTGTGACAGTTCGAGCAACTCGCGTTCGGCGAGGTCCACCTGAGGGAATACCGCCGACTTGTCGACGAGCGGGTAAGGTCTGTTCGGCTGGGCCAGGGCGGCGGCAACAAGCCCGGCGAGCGTCTCTTTCACCGCGGCTTCGTCGTCGGACACGAACTGGCCGACCGCCTCACCCGTGGCGCTTGGGACACGATCCGGAATGTCGGACATCCCGGTCATGTCCCGTCGCGGGTGGCAGTAGACGGTCACCCAGATTTCCTCGCTCGGGGCGGTGATGACCTCGCGCGGGTGGGGATTGCGCTGACGCGCGAACTTGCCTGCCTCAACCTTATAGATGCCCGGCAGGTGGATGAGGGTGGTCGATTGAGTCTCGCGGCGGCGCAGACACCAGCCGGTGAGACCGTCGGTCCCCGCTACGATTGCCTTGATCTTCTCAAAGTCCATGCTTCACCCCAGCTTCATGCGGCACCGGATGTACGGGCCGCCCGACGACACGCGGACGTATTCCTTGTGACCTTTGCCGCAGCCCCCGCCGGAGCTGACATCGAGCTCATTCGTTATCCCGTCCACGCTCGCCAGCACGTCCGGCACGTAGCCGGTCAGGCCGACCTGGTAGTAGAGCTTGCCGGTCAGCTTCCCGCCGCTTATTTCGCGGCCGCGCAGTGCCTGGAGCTGCACGCCCCAACCGAGCGGGTCTTCCATCCCGCTGGTCAATTGCTCGATGAGGATTGCGTCTCCGGAACTGGCAATCAGCTCTTCCCTGGTCATCCCGCCATTCTCCTTCTCGCGGGGCAGGAAGTAGGTGTTGGTCATCCGCGCGTAGATCGGATGGTCGTAATCCTGCAGCCTGCCGTTGGCTGAGAGTTTGAGGCCCGGTATCCGGTCGTGCATGTGGAGGTAGGAGTAAAGATCGGTCATCAGGGTCGGCTGCAGGATGCCATCCTTCACGAGCACTGCCGGCTCCTCGGCCAGCACGCCGTCATCCGAGAAGAAGATGGAGCCGTGCCGGCCGGGCAGGCCGCCGAAGTCAACAATATTGACGAGGTCCGACCCGACCCGTCTGCCGATGTAGAGTGCGGCCCGCGCCGCGCCGCGCATCAGGGCGTCGACCTCGCAGCCGTGGCCGAATGATTCGTGAGCGAGCGTACCGGTGATGTCGGGGTCGAGGATGACGCGGTACTCGCCGGCCTGGATCTTCTCCGCGGACAGGTACTGCACGGCGAGTTCCGCCGTTTCGCGGATGGTTTCATCCGTCACGCGTGCCGCCTCGTGGCCGGGCGCGACCGAGCCCTTGAAGTTCATCACCTGCTTCCTGCCGTCGGAGGCCACCGGTATGAGGTACAAGCCGACGTTGGAGGTATCCGACGAGAGCAGCCGGGTCCGGTTGCAGAAGAGACGGTACTCGCGTTCGTAGGCGTAGACCGCGCGCGGGGCGACGATGCGCTTATCGAACCCGGCCAGTTGCTCGAACGCATGGCGGCAGACCGCCCGGCGCTCCTGGGCCGACACTTTCTCCGGGTCTTCCTTGAACTCGCTCCGGAAGTGACGGTCGAGCGGTGAGCCCGGGTCGGGCATCGGGCCGTGCCTCACGGCAAGGGGCTGGACCAGCTCGCGCGTGAGTTTGAGCAGGTAATCACGGTCGTCGATCCGGCTGGTGGCCGCGGAATGGAAGGTGGCGCCGTCCCAGGCTGAGATGCGGATGCCGGGCCGCGGCGGCACCGGGTTGGTGCGTTCGTCGGCCGGGCTCTTCGAAACCGTCTCACCGGCTGATTGCGTGACCAGCGCCGACGCGTACGGCACCTTGTTCTCCGCCTCGGCCACGAGTTCGGGCAGGAACCCGCGCAGGTCTTCGAGCTGCGGCGGGAGGTTGTAGCTCATGGTGGTCATTCCTTTCGCGAAAGGATCTCGGTCGGGCTGGCAAAGCCCATAGTCATCAGCGGAGCGAAGCCGAGTTTCTGCCAGCAGGTCCCGCTGGGCGGGTTGTTGTTCGCCCAGTCCAGCATCACCATCGACACGTTGTGGTCGGCCAGGAACCTGGCTGCCGCGCAGGTCAGGCCGGCCATGACGCCTCGCTCGCGCCATTCCGGGTCAACCCATGCATCGTCGATGCGGCCGAAGCGCACCGGGTCCAGGTTCGAATTGTCGAGGATACGCACGACCAACATGGCGACCAGCTCCGCGTGCCGCCCGACCGCGACGAAGATGCGGTTCTGGTCCTTCTCCATGATCTGAGAGTAGAAATCCTCCAGGCCGTCAATCAGACCCGGGCTCAGCCGCCAGACGCGCGGGTCCCGGCCGATGAGCAGGTCCTGCAGGGCGACGCGCATCCGCTTCAACTGCGGCAGGTCGCGCCGTCCGGCGCGCCGGATGGCGTATCGGCGGTGGTCTTTCACCGCAGATAACCGGCCCGCTTCGTCATCGGTCTGTCCCGGTCCCTTGGGCTTGATACTTCGCCTGGTCCAAGGACAAAGTGATAATGACAAAGGACAAAGCAATAGGGAAAGGACAAAGTCTCAAACCTTGGGGTGCGCCGGCTGCACTTCGTCATTGTTTTGTCCTTAGTCCTTTGGCCTTCATACTTACACCAGAAGGCAGCCCTTCTGCTGATACTCGGTAAAGAGCCGTCCCCAGCCGGTGTCACGCTGCCACTGCTCATATATCTTCCGTTCCTTGAGGGGCCAGCGGATGCGGTCGTGGTAAGTCTCGGACACGAATATCGGGAAGTAGACGATCGGCGTGTGGAAGAGCAATTTCTGCAGGAATCGCGTCGGGCCGTACCACGACAGCCAGCCCATGACGCGGTGGAAGTTCCAGCCGACGTCGAAGCCCCAGCTTTCGCCCGACACGTCGTCGCCCACGAGTTCGATTTCCTTCACGTCGCCGACCCCGAGTCCAGCCTCGTGCGCGAGGCGGATGTATTTGATGCTCATTGGGTCGAACCCCATCATCTTTGCCGAGACCGCGTCGATGGCGGTCTGGTCCGCGGAGGCGAGGATGACGTTCTTTATCACCGGCCTCAACGTGCGCGGCCCCTGGCCGTCGCCCACGGTCGTGCCGTCCATCACCGCGAAGATGCCGGGGTGGATTTCCTTCTGGACGGCGAGCAGGTCCACGAGCGTCTCGTGAATCAGGGTATGCGTGTAGTGGCGATGGGTCGAGAGCAGTCCGCCGAACGCGTTCTTCATCGCGCCGGTCGTGGTCGTGTAGATGTGGCACTTCACGGTCGGCAAATGGACGATGTTCTTGCCGAAAAAGTAGTCGGGAATCTTCAGGCCCTTGGGATAGATGCGGTCGAGCGCGAGCATCTTCGTCTTCGGCTCGAACGGCACCCACTTCATGTCCGTTTCCTTGAAGTTGTAGAGCACGGGCAGCCCGCACTTCTTGAAGATGGGCACATACTGGTTCAGGTCCTCGCCCTTGTAGGTGTCAATGACCACGGTCTTGTTCTGCACGCACGAGATGTCGTTGTACCCGAGGTCGTGTAGCCCGAGAATGGTGCCTTCAAGCTGCCATGGCGTCGTGTTGGCCGAGGGCATCGGGTAGTGCCACGAGATATTGTCCTTAAGGATGGTAGTCTTGCCGGGGGCGAGGAATTTATCGGCGTCGGCCAGCTTCAAGAGCCGGCGATAGTCTTCCAAGACCGACTCTGGCTTGGTGCGGAGGACTGCAACTTTGGCTCTAGCGCTCATGCGCGGTGATTATAGCGACAACACGCCCGGCCGCAACCCGGCGCGTAAACCTCCAGCAGCCCGATGTCGGCCGCAAGCTGTTAGCCGTAAGCTGACCGGCCCGCGCACGTTAGGAATCGCTTACTCTGTCATCGAGGCCAGAACTCGGAATCCGAACTGTCCTGTCACCGCGGACTCTCGCACTAGAGCTGCGACGGTGTAGCCCGGATGGCCGGGTGGGATCGGCTTAGTCGGCCGCCTTGACGATGGTCGCAGTGGTCGCTTTGCCGGTCTTAGCGCCGACCCGGGACAGGAAGTAGACTCCGGGCCGAAGACCTGCACCGATTCTGTCGCCCTTGCAGACGGCGACTTGACCGCCCGTAATGTCGCGCAGGATGAAGCACTCGGTCTCATGCCCCGGGACCCGGGCAAAGGAAACGCATGGATTCGGCTGAACCAGATAGTCAGTGAGGGCAACCGGATGCCGGCGCAGTGGCTCTTCTGCGCCAACGCTGCCATCCGCGCGGGTCTTGAGCAGCCAGACATCGGAGTCGCCGTTCCCGTAAGAGTTGGTGTATCCCGCAACGATGTAGCCGCCGTTCGAGGTCTGCCGGACGCAGCGACCGTAATCGTAGCCGGTCCCGCCGTAGGTCGCGGTCCAAAGGGTATCTCCCAGGGAATCGGTCTTGATGAGCCAGACATCGCCGTTGCCGTTCCCGTAAGAAGTGGTATAGCCCACAAGGATGTAGCCGCCGTCATTGATTTGCTGTACAGAATAGCCCAGATCGTTGTTCGACCCGCCATAGGTCCTGGTCCAGAGGGTGTCCCCTGACGCATCGGTCTTGATGAGCCAGAAATCAGAGGCACCGTTCCCGTAAGAACTGGTATAACCTGCGACGATGTAGCCACCGTCCGAGGTCTGCCGGACACACTGGCCAATATCGCCTCCCGACCCGCCGTAGATCCTGGTCCAGAGCGTATCTCCCAGAGAATCCGTCTTGATGAGCCAGACATCGGCGCCGCCGCTCCCGTAAGAGTTGGTGTATCCCGCGACGATGTAGCCTTTGTCCGAAGTCTGCTGGACAGACTCACCATAGTCGCTACCGGTTCCGCCGTAGGTTTTGGTCCAGATTGTGTCACCTGAAGAATCGGTCTTGATCAGCCAGACATCGATGAGACCGTTCCCATAGGACCCGGTATAGCCCGCGATGATGTAGCCGTGGTCAGCGGTCTGCTGGACAGAGTTACCCCAGTCGGGGTTCGGTCCACCATAGATCCTGGTCCAGAGGGTATCACCATGAGCATTGGTCTTGATGAGATAGACGTCCCCGGTGCCGTTTCCGGAGGAGTTGCTCGCTCCCGCGGCAATGTAGCCGCTGTCAACGGTCTGCTGGACGGAATAGGCGTAATCGTTGTTCGACCCGCCATAGGTCCTGGTCCAGAGGGTATCCCCGGAGGAATCGGTCTTGATGAACCAGACGTCGTAGCCGCCGTTCCCGTAAGACCAGGTATTCCCCACGACGATGTAGCCGCCTTCAAAGGTCTGCTGGACGGAATAGCCGTAATCGGCGTTCGAACCGCCATAGGTGTGGGTCCACACCGGCTGGGCCCAGACAGAGTGAGCCAATCCCGACAACAAACACACCACGCCCAGGGCCAGCATGGGTTTTGCGCATCTCATGATTTCTCCCTTTTCGTCATACTTGGTTGCATAACGCTTACACTGCTAAGGGGACGAGCCAGTTTAGACGATACGCCGGTTCGGTCAAATACTTCCTCGTCCGGCCTCCCCTGGCGCCGAGTTCGACCCGACCAGCCCTGCCCGAAGGCGATCTCGGACGTTCTCCCAATTCCCCATGGCCCTCGTATGCCGCGCCTGAGCAATCATCGCTGACACTCCTGCCATCGGCTGTCGCGCTCGGTCAGCCGCATCTGCTACCTGATACCTGACCAACTGCTCACACGCTGCCTACGGCAGCGCTGCCTGGGCTTACGCTTGAGCTTGGACTGCTATCGGCCTCGGCCTCGTGCTCCCGTCCCGTGTTGCGTCGCCCGGACTACCCCGGTCAGTTAGCTGCCGGCGTCGGGCAGTTCGGCGGTCGTCGTTCCGCCTTCGGCGTTTCCATGCGTCAGGAATCGCCTGTTGCGTCACCGGGATTATCCCGGGACTATCGACTCGGCTTTGGCGCGCTCGTGTCTGATTCTCTCCAGCAGCACCGACGCGGGTTCGTAGGAGCGGCTTTCTTTGCGGGCGAGTTCGGCTTCGGTTGGGACCAACTCGCCCCGAAACGCCTTGGCCAGAATCGCCAGCGTCAGCTTGTCCACCCGCTTCGTCGCCGCCTCAACCTGCTTCTCAATGTCGTCCGCCAGCTTGAACAGCTTCTCCACCCGCCGCACGATACTCCGTTGCTCGGACACGGGCGGGAGTAGAATCGGCTGCGCCTTGATATTAGCACCAGACACGCCTTGCTGACCAGCCGACGACTTGGCCTTTGCCGTAATGCGGTCGCGGGCCTGTGGCGAAGCGAAGAACAGTTCGGCGTATTCCGGCACAAGCCGGCTGCCATCAACTCGCACGCGCATCAGCTTGTCAGGATAGTAAACACGGGAACGACCCAGGTTCCTAACCATACCACACACACCAAGTAGGTCGAGACTCCCGTTGTAGCGCGTGAACAACAAGTCGCCGTCGTCTATGAGGTAGTCATCCAATTCACCACACGTCGCTTGCAGGTGCCGGACGTCATCTAGCCGCACAGACCTCGACCGGACAGCACTGATCCTCAGTATCGGCTTGTCCGTGTCGACGAATTGCGGGACCTCGGATGTCCCGTTCTTGAGTTCCTCGATAACCGAGCCGAATTCGACAACTGGCCACTTCTCAGCCGCAGTATCACCACACGCCTGCGTCAGCACAGACGAGCGGAAGCGCTTGAGGATTGCGGGAACGCGCGCAAGGCGTTCCCGAACCTGATTGACCTGCGCCAGCAGTTCCTCGACCTTGGCCACGATGCGGCGCTGCTCGGCGAAAGGAGGCAGGGGCATCTCGGTGTTCTCAACGTAGTCAGCGGGCACACGCTTCTGGCCGACAGAGCCCGTCATGTGTTCTTCGGCCTCACGCCTGTAGCTCTCCTGGCGAATGTAGTAGAACAAGTACTCGGCCAGCGCAGCCGCGCTCGGCCGCAGTACGTGGAATTCCGAGGACCCGAAGCCCAGTCCATTCTTCAGACCTCGTGCGATGGCGGCCTTGCCGTTCTCCATGCAAGGAGTGATTTTGGCAAAGAGCACGTCGCCATCCCTAAAAGCCGTGTAACCGCTGCGGACTTCGCCGAAGGCTCTGTCAGTCGCGCCAACGATAGCACCAGCGTGTGCGTCTACCGCTGGCATTGGAACAAAGGTGATTGGTGCCTTGTGCGGAAGCAGGTGCGCCGTTGGCTTTGGCGGGTTGATGGCCGTCACGTCGCCGATCGTCGCCTCGGCCCAGCCTTCCGGCAGGTCGTCGGTCGCTGACGAGGGAGTCACTCTCGACATCTTCGATGTCTAGGGTTACAGGTTGCAGAGTTGCAGGGAGCAGGGCGAAGGAAGAAGACAGAGCTAGGAGTTCTCAAGACTCTTGATGATGGCGTTGAGGCCTTTGACGGCGGCGGTGAGTTCTTCGATGGCGTCGGTGGCAAGTTCGTCAGGTTCGGGCAGGTCGGAGGCGTCTTCGAGGGAATCGTCTTTGAGCCATTTCAGGCCGTCGAGCTTGTAGCCGCGCTCTTTGACCTGCTCGATGCCGAAGCAATGCCAACGGTCTTCTTTGGAGTCCTTCTCCTTGCGCTTCGCTCTTCCGTTCGGGTCGTCGCCGAAGCACTTCTCGAACTCGGCGAATTGGCCTTCGGTGAGCGGGCGCTCTGTCTTGGTGATGTGCGGGACGTTGGTGCGGCAGTCGTATATCCAGGTGTTCTCGGTCGGGAAGCCTTTGGTGAAGAAGACGACGTTGGTCTTGGTGCCGGGGCTGTAGGGCGAGAAGGTGCCGTTGGGCAGGCGCAGGACCGTGTGCAGGTCGCAGTCTTCGGTGAGGACCTTGAAGACTTCGCCCGCCTGGTCGGCGAAGAGGCAGTTGTCGGGCAGGACGACCACGGCGCGGCCGCCGGGCTTGAGGATGGTCATGATGTGCTGGACGAAGTTGAGCTGTTTGTTGCTGGTGGCGATGGTGAAGTCGTCGCGGGTCGGGGCCTGGTTCGCGCCGCGCGTGCCGAAGGGCGGGTTGGTCATCACGACGTCGAAGCGGCGGGAGTCCGGGTCTTCGTAGATGGAGTCCCCGAGCTTGATGTGCGGCGTGAGGTTGTGAAGGTAGAGGTTCATCAGGGCGAGGCGGCGCGGGGCCGGGTCGATGTCCTGACCGAAGTAGGTCTGCTCGCGCACGCGCTTGGCCAAGTCGCGGTCGAGCGCACCATCTTTGGTCTGCTTCACGAGCCATTCGTAGGCGCACATCAGGAAGCCGCCGGTGCCGCAGCCCGGGTCGCAGATGGTGAACTCTTTGTGCTTGCGCGGGTCGGGCTTGACGCAGCGGACCAGCGACTCGATGAGCAGGCGGGGGGTGAAGTACTGGCCGGCGCCTTTCTTGCCTTCGTCCGCGGCCTTTTCCAGCAGGCCCTCGAATGCCTGGGCCTTCACGTCAACGCCGAGCGTGGTCCATTCGGTTTCGTCAATCAGGCTGATGAGCTTCTTGAGGTTCACCGGGCTGCGGAAGCGGGATTGGCCGCCGGAGAAGATGTCGCCCAGGATGCCGGGCTGCTTGCCCAAGGTGCGGATGACGTCGACGTAGTGGTCGATGAGGCCGGTGCCGGCCGCCCTGGACAGCGCGGGCCAGGAGCAATCCACGAGGCCACGGGCAGTTGCAGAGTCATTGGTTACAGGTTGCAGGTCAGACCGGAGTTTCATGCGGCTGAGATCGATGCCGCGCTCGTCGGCCATCTTGATGAACAGCAGGAAGGTGAGTTGCTCGATGTAGTCGAGGTAGCCGATGCCGTCGTGGCGGAGCGTGTGGCAGAAGCCCCAGAGCTTGTTGACGATGTCAGACATAGAATAGGGTTACGGAGTTGCAGGTCACAGGGTCACGGGTCATTGGGTCTCTCTTTCGCGGCGGCGTTGTTCGGCCAGTTCGTCGAGGATCCGCCGCCGTTCCTCGCTTGCCTTCACCGCCTGCTGCTGAACCGTATGCTGCTTCTGGCCGGGCATGCGCGAGCTCTGCAGGTACTCGATGGAGTTGTGCAGCATCCCGCTCACGAGCCGGCACTGGCCCTGCAGCTTTTCGCAATCGGGCTTCGACAGGTACTTCTGGCCCAGCGCGATTTGCAGTTGCGCCCGCACCTCGCCGCAGGAGCCTTTGGCGAAGTAGAGAAACTGCACGAACTCGGTCGTCGTGCCGCGCTCGTACCCTTCGGCGATATTCGATACCACCGACACCGCGGCCCGCCGTATCTGGTCAACAAGGCCGGCATCCCGGCTGAACGCGGGCAGGCGCGTGACTCCGTAGACCGAGTTCGCCAACTCCAGCGCCTGCTGATAGACATTCAGTTCCTCGAACTTCTGCACCGTCTTCTTTCCGCTGTAACCCTGTGACATGTGACCTGACTCCTTCACGCCGCCACCGCCTCGTTTATCTGCTTCAGCAGTTCATCCAGCCTTTGGTTGAAGTCTCTGTTTGCCCTGCCCCAGCCGCCCGGGTCGGAAAGGACCGGAACTAGTTCGAAGTCACCCGGCGATATGGAGAGGTTCTCGATGAGGTGTGACTTGATGCGGTCGAGCCACTTCGCCTGCTCAGCCGTGAACTCGCGGCCCGCAGTGACCTTGGCGAGCGCCTTCTTTGCTCGTTCCTCAGCCGTGAGCAACGGTTCCTGTTCTCGCGCAGCATGCTTGACCATCGAGATGATCTCTACCAGCGCCTTGTGGTAATGAACCTGGTGCGCCAGACGCAGATTCTCTTCGGTGAAGTGTTCAGGGGCGGAGGCGAGCTTCCGTCGCAGTTCGGATAGTGCGGCGACGCACCAATTCCGTGGCCGTTCCAGCAATATCGAGATGGCGTCGACCTGGTCCTTGTTCTCCGCGACGAACCGGGCGAATGCCGTGAGGTAATCCTCCGGCTTCCACCGACTGCCGGCCGGGTCGCGGATGTACTCGGACGATGTCACGGTGTCTTCCGTGTCATAGGCTATGACGAATATCGGCTTCTTGGGGTAGCTGGTGAGCAGCTTCTGGAAGTTCGCGTCGCGCAGGAGGAGCATAGTGTCGGTGAAATCGCTGCGCAGGGCGACCTCGAGTCCAGCGGCGAACTTGCTGAGGCTGCCTCCTGGGATGTGCAGTTCCACCTGCTGGCGGATGTCGCCGGGCAGTTCCTTCTCGATGCGCTGCAGCCGTTTGGCCAGCAACCTGGTGTTGTACTCCCGGTCCACGTTCTGCCAGATTTCATCGACGATGCGCGAGAGCGCTTTGTATTCACGGCGCAGTGGTTCGGCGGTTATGCCCGTCGCCTTCTCGAAGTACTTGAGCAGCGAACCGTCGAAGCAGTCGAAGACCGTGAAATGGGACTTGTCCGGGTATCGCTCGCTCTTGCGTGTGCCGCGGCCGAGCATCTGCTCAAAGAGGATGCGCGACTGCACCGGCCTGAGGAACACGATGTACTCCAAGTCCGGTATGTCAACGCCGGTCGAGAGTAGGTCCACAGTCACAACCACGCCCGGCTTCTGACGGTTGCGGAACTCACGGATGCGCTGCAGTGGCCGGTCAACGCGGCCGGTAATTTTCTGCACGAAGGAGTCGCCCTGGCCGAAGGTGTCGCGGGCGATTTCGACGAGTTGGTCGGCGTGCGACACGTGTGGCAGGTCGTTGACCGCGAAGATGAGCATCTTTGGGAAACGGCCGTAGCGCTCGATGTGCTTGTCCGCGTGCTTCTTCAACTCGGCGAGTATCTTGCGGTTGGAGTCGGGCGACGTTACGTGGCGCTCGACCTCGGTTGCGGCGAACGTACGCTCGTCCTCCAACAGGTCCATCTGCTCCGCACCGGATACGCGGTCAACGACCCCGACCGTCTCTCCTTCCTTGAGGAAGACGCCTTGGAGCCGGACGTCGGACTTCACGAAGACCGGGTCGTAATCAACGAGATAACCTTCCCGGACGGCGCGGGCGTACTCGTAGCGGTACACAATGTCTTTGAAGTAGGCCATAGTGTGAGCTGCCGGCGTGGCGGTGAGGCCGAGCTTGATGGCGTCGAAGTGGTCGAGCGTGTTGCGCCAGACGGACAGGTCTTGCGCTGTGTACCCGCGGTGGCACTCGTCGGCCACGATGAGGTCGAAGGCATGGGACGGAATGTCGATGCGGTCAGCGTCGTCGTCGATGGCCTCCTCTTCGTCGGAGTGGAACACTGAGCCGCGGCCGAACAGGTTGATGGTCATCCGCTGGATGGTGCAGACGTAGACAAAGGTGTGACCGGGCTTGGGGTTAGTCAGGTATTCGGAGGGCAGAACCTTGGGGTCGAACTTCTCATCGGGGTCAAAGTCGTCGCGCTGAAACCGCTGGCTGTAGACCTCGTAAATCTTATCGAACTTCAGGCCCGGCTCGGGCTCAAACGTGGCAAAGGCTCGCACCGCCTGCGCTGCCAAAGCACGGCGGTCGACGAGGAACAGGATACGCCGCGCCACACCCGAGTGCATGAGGCGATAGACCTGATTCACCAGCGTGTAGGTCTTGCCCGTGCCAGTCGCCATCGCGAGCATCATCACCCGTTTGTACTTCGAGATGTTCTTCTCGACCTCGGTGTTGGCCTCGACCTGGTAGGTCCTCAGGCGGGACGCGTTGTTGGGCAGCACGGCGAGGTCTTCGCACGATTTCTCAAAATCCCGTTCCAGCTTCTCGGCCAGGGCACCAGGCGTGTGGAACTGCGCGACTCTGTAGGAACGGCTCTCTGGGTGGCGAATGTCGTGATACCAGATGACCTCGCCGTTGGTCGAGTAAAGGAACGGCACGCGGAGGCCACGAAAGTTGAATGGGCTGGACTTCGTACCCCTTGAGTAGCGCTCAGCCTGGGTCAGCACGTTCTGTGGGCCAAGCGTGAGCTTCTTGGCTTCCACGATGCCGAGTATGCGGCCGGCAACGCAGAGCGCGTAGTCGGCCGGACCGTTGTCGGTCGGGTACTCGGCGATCGCACACTCGTCGCAGTTCGCCAGGTCGAGGCCGTCGCGGAACCGAATGACTTTCCATCCTGCGGCTGCAAGCTTCGGGTCGATGCGCTCGCGTCTGGTTGAGGCTTCGCTCAATCCCAAGAGGTTGCACCTCTGACAATCACGCTGGAGGTTATACCAGCATGAGCCGCGTGTGTCAAGTGGAATCCGATAGGGGCCAAGGAGTCCAGGATTCCAGGATTCCAGGGGTCGAGAGCAGGGCAGATTCTGGATTCAAGCTTCCAGATTGTCGATCGCGGACCGGGCAGGGCCGCGGACGGGCAATGAGACCAATTCGTATCACTCGTCGGGGGCGGGTTCTTGGGGCTATCTGCTTGCGGCTTCGAGCCTTAGGCTTGTCGCTCTCGAATCGACCCCCCCGCCCGGGGGATTGCCCCGCAGATAGTAGACAGGATTCAGTAGGCAGTAGATAGGGATGTTACCTTCACCGCAATTCCCGGATGAGCCTCCACCGGAATTCGCCGGGTTGGTCTACCGGTTGTTCTCCGATTTGCGCTCAGGGTTAGTCTACCCGTTGCTCCACCGGTTCCTCTCCGGGTTGGTCGGACCGTTGCGGCCCGGGTAAGTCCGCGGGTTCCTGTCCGGGTTGCTCCCGAGTAAGCTCCGACCGTTGCTCTCCGGTTTGCTCGGAGGTTTGCCTCCCGAATTGCTCTCCTCGTTCCCCTGCACGTGCGTCGCCGCGTTCCATCGTCCGCGCCGTGCCGTTACTTCGGCCGGAAGCATGGGTAGTCAGGAGCTCCCGCGTACTTCCTCAGTGGGCGGTCGGTTGACGCGGGCCGATACGACCCTATAATCTGGCACGACCTGGAGGTGCATGTGATGCGTACACTGGCTGCTCTGTTCGTTCTGGTCGGCGCGCTCGCGGCTCAGCCCGTCGTCGAGAAGGCCGTGCCGTTCGACTCGTCCGGTCACGTTTATTCAATCGACCGGCAGCTACGCAGCCGACTCGGGCTGTTCCCGGACGCCGGGGATATTGTGCTTGCCCGGATGTGGCTGTCGCCGGCCGGGCACGTTCTCGAGTTCACGCGACCCGACAGTTCCCGGGAGAGGATAGTGCTTACCGATGCGGAGTTCGGCCAACTCCTGAGCGACGTGAGGGAGAAGCTGCCGACGGAGTTCGGCCTTGACCAGTCCGGCCGCGGCCTGTTCCTTCTGAGCCAGATCCCTCTGGCCGGAGCCTGGTATACCGTCGCTACGGTATATCTTCTGAATCTTCAGGACGGCCGGGCAATCGGGACGGTCGCGACCCTGACGGCCGCCACGGCCTATTTCCTGCCGATGATAATCACCAGCCACACGAGTGTGACCCAGGCTCAGGCCGCGATGAGCATAGATTATGGCTACTACGGTGTGTTCAACGGCTACGCGCTGGCAAGCCTGCTCGGTCTGCGCAACCTGTTTGAAAGTAGCGCCTACGCGGATCAGCGTACGATGCAGGCGGCGTCCGGCCTGATGCTTGTGACCAGCATCGGCGGCCAGATACTCGGTTCCCACCTTGGGCAGCGCCTGGAACTCGGGCAGGAACGTTTCGCGTCGGTCATGACCGACTGCGGGCTGCTTGACGGCCTTGATCTTGGCATCTGCGTCCAGTCCATTTCCGACAACAGCGCCGAGGGCGGCCATTTGCTGAACTCGGCCCTCACCATTGCCGGCACGGTCGGCGGCGCGTACCTCGGCCACACCTGGGGCAGACAGCAACACTGGACCGAGGGACAGGCAACCTGCTTCGGCACCGCCGGTATCTTCGGACCGGCCGTTCTCAACGGCGCATTCTGGACCGTGGCGCCGAGTAGCTGGGGAGAGCAACACGTTCTGCCGCTGCTGACCGGACTTGCCCTCGCGGGAAACGTGGGCGGCATCTACCTTGCGGACAGGCTGGTCGGGGAAACTCCAATCACCAACAGCGCCGGTCTGATGGCTCTGGGTACCACCATCGGCGGCGGCCTTCTCGGGGCCGGGCTCGGATGGGCGATCTGGGGCAACTTGAGCCACGAGCAAGACTTCCGTGGCCTGCTCGGACTGACCACGGTCGGCTTCGGCGCCGGGTATTGGTACGGGATCAAGTTCGCGAAGCAGATGAGTTCGAACGAGAGTTCCCATGCCGACAACCGGTTGAAGATTGACTTCGGACAGGCGTTGTGCGGCGCGCTGTCCTACGGCTCGAACCGCACCTTCGCCGCGCCGCGGCTGGTTTCCGTCGCGTTCTAGGACGTCGGGCGCCTGGCGCGCGGTGGCTTCTTCGCCACCGGGTGGAGTCCGGAAACGTAGTCGAGTGACTCGCGGAGCAGGGTTTCAAGCCGGCGCAGGTCGCCGGGCCGTTTCGGTGTATACATCACCCAGGCGGCCATCTGTTTTCCCCGCGGCGTGAACGGGGCAAACCCGGGCTTCTCCAAGGTCTGCGCCGCCACGCTCGGCGGCAGCTTGAAGCCTACGCCGGGCCCGTACAGACAGGCAAAGAGCTTCCCGCGTGTCCAGTAGCCGGGGAAGCCGAACATCTTGCCGGGCCTGGCGCCGGGCAGCCTGAGCAGCATTTCGTCCATGACCTGCTTCTGTCCTTCGTCGAACTCCACCTTCATGTCACCTTCCTGTCTGGTTGGGACTATATTTCGGACGCCGACCGGGCTTCGTGCACCATCCGCCATCATCAAACAGAAGCAGGGCTGAGGTTTGCGGGCAGCCCTGCCACATAGCCGTTGCCGTCGGTGCCGGCCCGCTCGACCAAGCCCACCGTCCTGCCGGGCTAAACGAGTTCATCTCTCGTCGGCCGCACGTCTGAGTAAGGCGATGTCGATCTTCCTCATCTTGAGCATCGCCGCCGTCGCGCGGGCCGCCCGTCCCGGGTCCGGGTCGCCAAGCAACTCCATCAGCGCATCGGGCACCACCTGCCACGAAACGCCGAACCGGTCCTTCAGCCAGCCGCACATGCTTTCCTCGCCGCCGTCGGCCAGCAGCCGCTCCCAGTAGTAGTCTACCTCGGCCTGGTCGGCGCAGCGCACGACGAGCGAGAAAGCCTCGTTCAGCTTGAACACGGGCCCGCCGTTCAGCAGAGTCAGTTCCTGCCCGTCCAGGAATACGGTCGCGGTCATCACGCTGCCGGTCTGGGCATGCGGGTTCTCGGCATAGCGGCTGATGTTCACGATGCGCGAGTTCTTGAAGATGGACACGTAGAACGCCGCTGCGTCCTCCGCGCCCTTCTCGAACCAGAGGAACGGCGTCAGCCGTTTCCTCTCTGCACACAAGTTGTCTTCATTCATGTTCGCTCCTGTCTCCCAGCACTCCGGTGCAGCAGTCCTTGTCCTGGTTTCGTCTGTCGGCCAGACGTACTGCCGCATCAGTGGTGTGTCACAAGGTTCGGCTCAGCGGCGCGACCAGAGCCCGACGCTCGTGCAGCCGCCTGGGTCCCTGAACAAGCCCCAGTAGCCCCAGTTGTTGTCGAGTTTGGTCCTGGGTTTCAGCACCTTGGCGCCGAGCCTTGCGGCCTTTGCGAGCGTGGCCGGGATGTTCTTCACCTCGACGAAGACCATCACGCCCTGGCCCGGCTTCTTCACCTTGTGAATCCCGCCGTCCAGCCCGCTCTTCGCCTGGAACGTCGCGTAGTCCTTGCCGTACTGCGCCATCTTCCAGCCGAACAGCTTCGCATAGAACGCGCATGACTTCGTGACGTTGGTAGATGGTATGTCCCAGTAGCACAGTCCATTCATCTTCGCTCCTTTTCTCACTGTCCTGCGGCTTCAGGCATGGCACCGCTCGACCAGACCCGCGGCGAATTCTTGTCCGACGCGCCCGCAGGTAGTCGTCCAGCCGGGTATTTGCGCCCCAATCGAACGAGGCACAGAGGGATTCTAGGATGAGCACGGGGGTATGTCAAATGGTCGGGTGCAGGGGCGCGCTCCGTCTGCGGCTCTGCTTTGGGCTGGCCTTGCATCGGCCGCGCCGCCTGCTCTGTAGACAAAGCCGACAAGCGCGCCGGGACTGGTCCGTCCCGCTATTTGGTCTTTCGCAGCTCCGCCACCAGCGCGTCGGCGTCGGCCTGGCTGAACCCCTGCTTCCCGCACTGGGCAGAGAACTTCTCCTCACCCATCTTCCGGTAGTACACGTTGAGGTTGCTCAGCAGGTCATCCCGGCCTACTTCGGTGCCGCCCCTGGGGACGAGCGACCAGCACAGCAGGTAGCTCTTCAGCGCCCCGGCGGAATCCGCCCGCTGCTCACAGACGCTGCCGATGCGGTACTGGTCATACTCGGCCTCGCGATAGTCGCCGCACTTGATGTCGGCGTCATAGGCATCGCGCAGGTACGCAAGCGAACTGTCCATCGCTCCCCGGCTGGCGAACAGCTCCCCGAGCAGGCCTTCATCGTAGGCTTTGCCGTGCAGCAGACCGGCTCCGGCGTTTACCTGCAGCGCCTGGCGTGCGTAGCGCAGCGCAAGGTCCCAATCTTCCCGTGCGGTATGGAGGTTGCCGAGCTCCGACAGCGCCGCGCCCAGGCCCTCCGAGTCGCCTATCTTGACCGCGGCGTCGCATGCAGAACTCAAGGATGAAAGACCGTCATCGTCTTCATCGAACTGGAGTTGGAAGTAAGCGATGATGCTGTGGAGCGCGGCGAGCTGCGAGCCTTTGGCCAGCGCGAGCGCCTGCTCAAGCTCGGCAATACCTCCGCTGCTGCCCGCGTCGAGCGATTCCGCCGCCGCGGCGAAGTGGGCTTTTATCACGGGGTTCGTGCTCTGCGGCACGTGGTCGAAGTAGACGACGTGCCCGCCGGGCAGGTACTCCACCGACCTCCAATCGGTCTTTCCCGTCCACTGTGTCTCGGACGCCGACAGGGCCGTGACCGCGACCAGCCCAGCACAGGCCAGCGCCAACAGCAAAGGACTAACGCGCCCGCGGACTCTTCGGTCAGCGTCCGTTCGCATTAGTCTTGACCAGCCAGATGTCACCGTTACCCGCGCCGTATGAGTAGGTGAAGCCGGCGAAGAAGTAGCCACCGTCCGAGGTCGGCCGAATCCAGGACGCGAAGTCGTCACTGGTTCCGCCAGGTAGCTGTCCCAAAGCTTGTAGCCCGCTGCATCGGTCTTTATCAGCCACGCATCAAAACCGCCTGCGCCATAGGAAGCGCTGTAGGCCGCGACGATATACCCGCCGTCGGACGTCGGCGCGACCGATTGGCCGTCGTCGTTCTTCGCTCCTCCGAACGTCCTGTCCCAGATCTTGTTGCCGTCGGCGTCGGTTTTGACCAGCCACACGTCATAACCGCCCGCGCCGTAGGATTCAGTCTCGCCGACAACGACGTAGCCGCCGTCGGCCGTCACCAGGATCTCGTTGGGAGCATCATACCCGGCCCCGCCGATGGTCTTGTCCCAGAGCTCGTTACCATTCGCATCGGTCTTTATCAGCCAGACGTCATAATTGCCCGCGCCGAAGGATTCGGTGGCGGCCGCGACGATGTAGCCGCCATCGGTCGTCGGCTGTGCCGCACAACCCTTGTCGATCTTCGTTCCCCCATAGGTCATATCCCAGAGCTTGTTGCCGGCCGAGTCAGTCTTTATCAACCAGACGTCCGTGACACCCGCACCATAGGAAAGAGTGTTCCCCACGATGATGTAACCGCCGTCGGCTGTCGGCAGAATCTCTCTGGCTATGTCCTGTGCCGGCCCGCCGAAGGTCTTGTCCCACAGCTTGTTTCCGCCCGAGTCGGTCTTTATCAGCCAGATGTCGCCGCCGCCCGCACCGTAGGAATCAGTGTAGCCCGCGACGATATAGCCGCCGTCGGATGTCAGCGCGACCGGCCCGCCCCACTCGGTGCCGGCCGCGCCGTAGGTCCTGGTCCAGAGTGTATCGCCGGCCGAGTCGGTCTTTATCAGCCATATGTCATAGCCACCCGCGCCGAAGGACTCAGTCGAAGCCGCAAGAATGTAGCCACCGTCTGATGTCGGAAGGGCCGATTCGCAATCTTCGTGGCCCGTCCCGCCGAACGTACGACTCCAGACGGCAGCCACCAGCACTTGGTGCGCCGACGACCAGTTCGACATCCTGTCACCGGCATCCCTTGCCTGAGCCGTCACCTCAAAGGCGCCTGACTTGTTCCATACGTGCGATGCCTCGCCCGACTGTCCGCTCGGCACCTTGGCAGTCCAGGAAGAAGTGTCGCCGTCGCCCCACGCAAACCGATAGCAGACGCTGTCGCCCTCAGGGTCGATCGTCATGGTGGTGAAAGTGCATGACGAATCCTCGGTGCCGAACGACGGCCCAACTGGCGCGGCCGGCGCCACTGGCGGGTGGTGCTGACCGCAGTTGAGGACTAGGGCAAGCCCCAGAACCACGATCCCAACTGCAAAGACACGCCTGCATCCACGATCTCTACTGCTGTTCATCGCTTCTCTCCTTGTGTCTAAAACCCCGACTTCCTCTGTCCTCATGCCGGATACACCGGCTCCTCATCCTGTCTATCCATACCGCTCAACCAGGCTTACCATCCGTCCCACCGCAGCGCGGACCGAGAGCTGCGAGCCCTGAGCCGTCGGCTGTCGTCGTCTCAGCCAACCCGGCCGTCTCGTGATGCCGCACCAGGAGTGTCAAGTGGGCTCCCCGTCAGAATCTTTCACCGCGTCCACGGAGCTTTCATGATGATGAACGACATTGCTTTGTGCATTATGCCTCTCCTTTGGATGTCGATCGCCGAGCGGCTCCGCGCTGCCACCACCGGGCCACGAGATACAACCAGAGGATTACGCCCGGCTGCGCCAACAACGGTACGGTTATCGCCAGGCGTGTGAGTTCGGGCAACGTGCTTGGCGGCCCGTCGGATGGTATCAAGCTCCGGAGGAAGACAGTACCGAACCAAGCCACGGGAAGGAGCATGAGCGTGAAGGCGAACCACAGACAGCTCCAGACCGCGCCCCGCGAGCGGAGCCGTTCAGACACCGCGTGGCACCAGCGGCCCGCCACGGCGATCACCGCGAACGTCAGGCCCAAGCCAAACACCCATGCCCAGGATTGCAGCACGACCTTGGTGGAGACTGAGCCGGGACCGCTCCCAAGCAGGACGGCGCCGGTGATGCCGATGGCCATGGGAACCAAGTACCCAATCGGCAGCAGCACCGCCAACAACAAAGGCCCAAAGACCAGCAACGCAAACCGCTTCGACTCCGGCAGCGGCGCCATGTTTCGCGGTCTCCAGATGTGGCGCCACCAGAACACCGGCATCACAAACACGTGCCCGGCGACCAGGGTCACTGACCAGATCAGTTTCCGGTCCAGCGGCAAAGGCGTCTTCGTGAAGAGATAAACAAGATAGAACACGAGTAGTCCCAGCAACATGAGCGGCGTCAGCACGAGCAGGGCGAAGAACACCACGAACGTTGGCGGCGGCGTAGCGCTGTCTTTGGGGATCAGTCCGAAGACTCCGGCCAACAGCACCAGCGCGCCGAACGCAAATGGCCACGCTGTCAACGCCCCCAGTACAATCGCTTGGCGCTTCACCGGCCGAAGTCTCCGTCCTGCGAGGCCGCGGCACGGGTTCGATTTCCGAGAACCAAGACGGCCACACCGAGAACGGTCACCAAGACAGCGGTGACGAACGAAAGTACTACCACCCCTCGGGATCCCAGGACCAGCAATCCCAGCCGATGCCAACCCGCACCGAGCGTTTGGGAATGCGCCACGCCACGCCGGCCATGACCAACGCGAGGACGAACGACGCCAAGGCGGCAATCCCCGGATGAGCCGTCAGACCGGAATCGCCCATCGTTCCTCTGGCTACCCTTTCATGAAGTCATATCCATTGAGCACTTTGTGCCAAACCGCCACAAACGAGCCGGTGAGCACGATGTGCAGCGAGGCCAACGCCCACCACCGGGGGCGCCTGGGAAACAGGCTGAGCACGAGGAACAAGATCATGACCGGGTACATCGAAAGGAGCAGCAGGTTCACCAGGTCAGTCCCTGAGTGGTGCAAGACAAGGTTCGTCAGCCCGCCCACCAAACCCAATGGCCATCCCACCATTCCCATGCTCTGCCAGAGGAGTACCTCGCCCATCTCGCGCAGCGAGTAGCCGCGGAAGGGTGGAATGGCGAGAGGTAGTATTGTCCAGGAAAGCATGAAGTTGACCGGGATGGATATTCCTGCGGCAATCTTCCGCGGGCGATTGGAGACACCGTTAGCCATAGGCGTAGGACAACAGGATCACGGCAACGCCTTTGTCCTTGTCCCAAAAGAGGAGCATGTAATCGAAGGCTGTGCCGTTGGAGAGACGCAGATTCTCAGACCTGCCGTTCGATCGGAAGACCTTGACGCCATCCTGAGGGAGAAGTAAGGGATGGTTGAATTGCCGGACTCTGGCGTCGAGCCAACTGTGACGGTCGGAATCGTCTTCTGCTGTCCCGCCTTCCTGCAGTCCGAATCGGCTAACGATGGCGGCGATGTCTGCGGACGTGGCCGTGATTTCCACCATCCCGGTTCGCGTTCGGTCCCCCATGGTCACCTTGATGGTCCTGGGCTTGACGCTGCAGCCGGCAAGCAGTAACCGAACGTCGCGGGCCAGTCCTGCCCGGTTCATGCCACACCCCGTCAGTACTAGAACGGACCCCCAAACGAAAAGCTGGCGCGGACTCACAGATTCACTTCCTTCTTGTGCTTGCCAACATCCAGACCGCAAGCTGCAAGCCGTTGGCTGTCATCATCGTCTCGACCGAAACCGCTATCGGCTTACGGCTCACGGCTAACGGCTCCGAACGATGTACCATGCAACGATGAACGAGACTCGCCGCGCCCTGACATCGCTCAGAAACAGGGACGTGTTCCGATTGTTCCTTCATGGCGCGTGGAAGTAGGTCGCTATCGCGTGTCCAAGATATCGGCTGAGCGCGATTACGACAACGGCAATCAGCACGTGGACGACCATCTCTCTGACCGGGTTATCCCGATTGTTGCGGCTGATGAGGTAGCTGATGAAGATAATCAGCAGCAGTCCCCAGACGAGCCCCACGATAATGGCATGAGCCATGGGAAGTGCCAGGACAATCGCAATGAAGGTGCAGGAAATCAGCAGCCGCGAGAGGAAGTTTAATACGGTCGAGAGCAGGGACAACCGCTGGCTGTAGCCTTCGCTCTCCTTGTACAGGTGGATTCCGAGGGAGTCGGACACATTGTCGGCAACCGCGATGGTCAACAGCCCGGCGAGAAGCGGCGCCTTGCCGGCCCGGGCTGAACCCAGCCCGACGATGAGGCTGACGTCGGTGATAATCGCGGCCGAGCTGCCAAAGATGTAGTTTCTGAGAGTCTTGAATTCCGACCAGCCCCGGCGTAGCGCAGCGCTGCCGTCCGTCTGGCTCTCGGTCGTCTTGGCCTGGACGCCTGTCACTGGCGTTGACATCTTCATGAGTTACCGGCGCTTTGAGTCCCAGTCCATGATTGAGTCAGGCATCCGGCAAGTCTAAGTTGAACGGCTGCCCAATGTCAAGCGCGAATCCGAGATGCGACTGACGCCATACTCCTCCTTACCTGAACAGGAGTCGTCCCACCTGGTTGATGCCCACCGCAACGACCCAGCCTAGCACCAGGCTGTAGCCCACCGCGAGCGCGGCCCATCGCCAGTTCGTCTCGCGTCGAATCGCGGCGATTGTCGCCACGCAGGGCGTGTAGATGAGCGACATCGCCATGAAGGCATAGGCTGACACCGGGTTGAAAAGCAGGCTGAGGGAAGAACTCAGCGTCCGGCCGGCGGTCGTCGAGAGAGTTCCCAGCGTCCCGACCACAAGCTCTTTGGCGACAATCCCGGTCAATAGCGACACGGCTACCTGCCAGTGCCCGAACCCGGCCGGAGCAAAGACCGGCGATAGCAGGGTCCCAAGCCGACCAATCAGAGTTGCCTGTGAAGCGTACGCAGCACCCCAGGGCAGGCGCGCGAGTATCCAAAGCACGACTACGGCTCCGGCAATCACCGTCCCGGCCTTCTTGACGAAGAGCCAGGACCGGAACATGACGTGCCGCAGCAGATGCTTGAGCACGGGCAGGTGATACGGCGGCAGTTCGATAATCAGGGGCGCCGCCTCTTCCCGAAAGAGAAACGTGCGCAGCAGCCGCGCCATCACAACCGCGAGGACAATCCCGAGCAGGTAGAGCGAGAATACGACGAGCCACTGGTTCCGAGGGAAGAACGCGGCCGCCAAGAGCGTGTAGATGGGTAGCCGAGCCGAGCATGACATAAGCGGGGTAATCAGGATTGTGAGAATCCGGTCCTTGCGCGATTCCAGCGTGCGCGTCGCCAGGATGGCCGGCACGCAGCACCCGAACCCCATCATCATCGGGATGAACGACTTGCCGTGGAGTCCGAGCGCGTGCATGAACCGGTCCATCACGAATGCGGCGCGGGACATGTAGCCCGAGTCCTCAAGCAACGCCAGCACCAGAAACAGGATGACGATGTTGGGCAGAAAGACCAGCACCGACCCGACGCCGTGAATCAGGCCGTCCGCCAGCAGCGAACCAATCCAGCCCGGTGCATGGGCGGCGGTCAATCCGTCAATGGTCGCCTTCCCCAGTGCCGTGAACCCTGTGTCAATCAGCCGCGCCAGCGGCGACCCGATGCGGAAGACGAGTTGAAACATTACGCCCATCAGCAGCAGGAAGACCGGTATGCCGAGCCAGCGATTCGTGAGTAATCGGTCAATCCGGTCGGAACCGGTGGGCTGCGTCGACTCATCGGCCCTGCGTGTCGTGCACTCGCCTACCAACCCCTTGAGGAACCCGAATCGGCGTTCGGCGATTACCGTCTCGATGTCCCGGCCCCAGTGCCGCTCCAGCCGCTTGACCGTGGTTTGAACCACCTCGCGCATCTGCCGCTCGACTTCCGGGCTGACGTGATGCAGTTCGCCCTGCTCGCCCTCCAGCAGGCGCAACACCAGCCAGCGCGGCCGGAGCCCGGCCCGTTCCGCGTCCGGTGCAACCAGCGCCGCGAGCCGCTCAAGCTCCGGTTCCAGGTCGTCGCCATAATCGAGCTTGAAGCTCGGCGCGGGCTGGCGCACGAAGTCATGGATTCGGCGCTTCAGTTCATCCAGACCGGCGCCCTCGCTCGCCGTCGTCGCGACAACCCGAACGCCGAGCACCTTCTCCAGCACTTTGGCGTCAATCGTGATGCCCCGGGCTTGAGCGATGTCGCTCATGTTCAAGTCGAGGACTACTCGGGCGCCGAGTTCGAGCAGTTGAATCACGAGGTAGAGATTGCGTTCGAGGTTGGCCGCGTCGACAATCGCCACGACCCCGTCCGGGGTTTCGTCAATCAGGTAATTGTGCGCAACCTGCTCATCGAGTGAATAGGCCGACAGGCTGTAGGTTCCCGGCAGGTCAACGACCGTCACCTCGTGGTGCTGATACTCAAACCGTCCCTCTTTCTTCTCGACCGTCACCCCGGGCCAGTTGCCCACGGTCTGGTGCGCGCCGGTCAGCGCGTTGAAGATCGTTGTCTTACCGGAATTGGGGTTGCCCGCCAGGGCGATCCGAATCGTCCGGCCGGGACCGTGTGACGAGGAACGATGATTTCCGGATGACGACTCGGGATTCGTCATTCCGGTGGTCCCTAGCCTGCCGTTCGAGCGTCCGGATCCATTCGGCTCACGACAATCCGTTTGCTCATGCCCTGGCCCAGCGCCATTCGGCAGTCATTCTGCGCGATTATCACCGGCCCGCCGCGCCCGCCGGAAAGAACCCTGACTTCCGAGCCGGGCATGATGCCCATGCCCAGCAACCGCCCGCGTAAGCTCCGCCCCGCCTTGATTTCCACGACCCGCACGTTATCGCCGGAGCCGGCATCGGCGAGAGTCATGACTTGGCTCGTTTGCCGCAAGCACTCGTCCGCCTGCCGCCGGCAAGCCGGGGAAAATCGTGGAGGCCGGCCTTGCCGGCAGCCCCCTCGCGTTCAAGCAACGTGACCAGCTTCAGCAGCCGCTTCACCGTGTCCGGCGACAGCACGTGCTCAATCCGGCAGGCGTCGATCTCGGCGGTGGCCTCACTCACACCCAGAAAGCCGTTCAGAAAACGGAAGATGGCCTTGTGCCGGGCCAGCACTGCCCGCGCTTCGGCACGCCCGGCCTCGGTCAGTTCCACCAGGCCGTAGCGCTCATGCTTGACGAGACCCTTGGCCGCGAGCCCCTTCAGCATCGCCACCACCGACGGCAGCCGCACGCCCAGGCGCCGGGCGACGTCGCTGATGCGGACCACGCTCCGGTCCTCGCTTGCCAGCAGCAGCGCCTCCAGGTAATCCTGGGCGCTCTCCGTCAAAGCTAATGTGTTAGGCATAACTAATAATGTTAGGCGTGGCTAATATTACCGCGAACGGCGTCGCTGTCAACAGTGAATTCGCGCCGGCGGTCAAGATCGCAAGACCAGACCAATGGTCCCTCGGCGGACGGCTCCGGATTGAGGGAGGACGTCCCGTCCGGTCCGAGGACGACTACGCCGTCACAGGAAGCACCGCCCGCTACGGGGCGGGCGGTGCTTGCGCTATATGTGCCGCGGTTGTCAGGAGGTGGCGCGGACGCGCTGCTCCTGCGTCATCCCGGCCAGCCGTTCTACCTCTGCCGTGTCGAGTTTGAGCCCGCCCGCGACCCGCGTCCCGTACTCTTTGTCCGCCTTGTAGAACAGGGCGGTCTGGCGCAACTGAAGTCGCTTCTGCGCGTTGCCGAGATGGGCCACGATGTTGCCGATAAGGTGCTCGCGCGCCGTGTCGTCCATTGCCTTGCGATAGAGGTCGCCGGCCTGGACAGAGTCGTCCTCGGTCTTGGGGTACGGCCTGCGGCCGATTGTGCCGGCGAAGTCAAACTCCGGCTCCGCCGCTTTCGGGTCAGGCGCCGGCCCGCCGAAAGTGTTCGGGTAGTAGTTCGGACCGCCGCCGCCATTGGCGTCGGTGCGCATCGCCCCGTCGCGCTGGTAGTTGTCCGTCGCTCCTGCCTTGGCGGCGTTTATGGGCAGCAGGTGGTAGTTCGGCCCGAGACGATAACGGTGGGCGTCGTGGTAGAAGACCGCTCTCGCCTGCAACATCTTGTCGGGAGCGAGCGCGAAACCGGGTACGAGGTTGCCCGGGCAGAACGCGGACTGCTCGACCTCGGCGAAGTAGTTCTCCGGGTTGCGATTGAGTACCATCCGTCCGATGGGAATGACCGGGTAGTCGCCGTGTGGCAGCACTTTGGTGACATCGAACGGGTCGAACCGATAGCTTGCCGCGTCCTTCGGTGGCATAACCTGAATCTGCACCGTCCATGCCGGGAACTCCCCGCGCTTGATTGACTCGAACAGATCGCGGGTGGCGTGGTCCGGGTCTCTGGCAACCATCGCCCCGGCCTCCTCGCGGGAGAAATTCTGGATTCCCTGCTCGGTCTTGAAGTGCAGCTTCACCCACCAGTAGTCGCCCTTCTCGGTGTACCACTTAAATGCGTGCCCGCCGTACCCGTTCATGTGGCGGTACGTCTTGGGCGTACCCCGGTCCGAGAAGAGAATCGTCACCTGGTGCACCGACTCGGGCGTGAGCGACAGGAAATCCCAGAACGCGTCCGGGTCCTTGGCATTCGTGGCCGGGTTACGCTTCTGGGTGTGGATGAAGTCCGGGAACTTGATCGGGTCGCGGATGAAGAAGACCGGCGTATTGTTACCGGTCATGTCGAAGTTACCTTCTTCGGTGTAGAACTTCACCGCGAATCCGCGCGGGTCGCGTTCGGCGTCGGCCGAGCCCTTTTCCCCGCCCACGGTCGAGAATCGTGCGAAGACGTCGGTCCGCTTCCCGACCTTGGACAGGAACTTCGCGCAGGTGTACTTCGTTACGTCGTGCGTCACCTCGAAGTAACCGTGGGCGCCCGCGCCCTTGGCGTGGACGACGCGTTCCGGTATCCGCTCGCGATTGAAATGGGCCAGTTTCTCGACCATGTAGACATCGGATAAGAGGGTGTGGCCGGGGCTCCCGACGGTCAGGCCGTTCTGGTCGTCGCCCGCCGGCTTGCCGAAGTTCGAAGTCAGACGCTTCGCATCAGACACAGCTTGCTCCTTTCTCACCTATTCCAATTCATAATGACTATGACTTAGGGATCGAGGGATTATAGCCGGTCACCCGATGCTGTCAATTTGAAAGGACGGGGATCAGCGCCGGCACTTCGGACAAAGCCCGCACAGTTCGAGCCGGGCGTTCTGGACGGCCCAGCCGCGGTACTGCCGTGTCCGCCTCCCGCTGGAGATATTCAGCCGGTTCACAAGCGGGTTGGTCATCGGCAGGTCGAGTATCCGACCGCACCGGGAACAGACCAAGTGAGCGTGGGGCGCCGTGTTGGCGTCGTACCGTACCAGCCCCTCGGAGTCGGCGAAGCTAGCAAGCAGCCCGGCTTCGGACAGACGCGCGAGGTTCTGGTAGAGCGTGGCGATGCTGACGACGTGGCCACGGCGACGCAGGGCGCCCCGTAACTCCTCAGCGCTCAAGTGATCGTTGCTGTGCCGCAACCGAGCCAGGATGAGCCGGCTGGCTCGCGTCGGTCGCAGGCCGCGGCTGCGCAGGAGACCGATGATGGTTGGGTCGGATAGTCTCATTCCAGCTACTATAGCCGCAAATCTGCCACTCTTCCAGCCCCGCACCGGAAAGCCGAGGGCGGCTCAAAGCCGCCCTCCTGGTTGTTGCTGACTAGCCCCATTCCAGCACGATGTCGTTGGGTCATTCACGGACACTTCTCAACTCCTGGTCCGAATCGTGTCAATGGAGTTGTCCACGTCCCGGCCGAGCGCGGCGAAGAAGGGATTGAGGAACTCGGCGCGGAGTCGTTCTTCTTTGTAGTCAGTGGACAGGAAGACCTTGCGGTTCTGGTCGAAGTGGTCAACCATACGTTTCACCGAGTCGGGCGCGGATCCCATTGTGCCTGAGAACATGTCGTCTGGGTGAAAAGTCAAGCCGACGCGCGGATGACCGGCGGGGAAAAGTTTACTCTTTGGATACAAGCTCACGGAGCCAGGAATCCGCCTAACTTGTTGAACAATCAAGCGCTAGGTCGCCTTCCCGAAAGTCCCCTCCCTCGCCCGGGGGATTGCCCCAGCGATAGGTTAGGGGATAGGTTGAGGCATAGCCCGGAGGGTTGTCTCCACCGCAACTCCCGGATGAACCTCCACCGCAACTCGCCGGGTTGGTCTACGGGTTCCTCTCCGGTTTGCTCTCAGGGTTAGTCTACGGGTTACTCCACCGGTTGCTCTGCGGGTTGGCCGGAGCGTTGCGGCCCGGCTAGCTCCGCCGGTTGCCGTCCGCGTTGGTCCCGAGGTAGCTCTGACCGTTGCTCTCCGGTTTGCCCGGAGAATTGCCTCCCGAATTGCTCCGCCCGTAGAGTGGTTCGTCAACAGCAATCCGCGGCAGGCATGCGCCTGCCTCAAACGACCGGGGACGATCAAGCCTGACGCAGACTCTCCAAGTCGAGGAAGGACGCAAGACACCCTTCGTCATTCGGGCCGCGTCGCAACGAACACTTCGTGCATCGGGCCGGATGTCGCCGGCTCGGCGCGTTCGCGAGTCGTCGCCGTGAAGCCCTGCGCCTGGAGCAGCCCCAGCCACTTGGCGCGCGGGAAGAGCCCGGTCACGTGCCGGTCGTACTCCATCCTGATCCCATCCTTGTCTTGCAGGATGTAGGCGAAGTCTGTTGTCACCAGCGTGTCACCCGGGGCAGGTTCATGGACCCACTCAAGGTAGCGCAGGCTGCGCAGCATGCGGTCGTGCCCGCCGTGATACGTGCCTGCCTTGAACGTCTCCGCCACGTCGTTGGGACAGAACAGCGCCGCGCCGCCCGGCTGCAGGTGAATCCAGGCCGTTTCCATCGCCCGGGTCAGGTCTGTTTCGGACAGCATGTAGGCTACGGCACTATGGACAAACACGGCGTCGAACCGGCGGCCCAGCCTGACTTCGCGCATGTCACCATGGACGTGTTCGCACTCGGGATTGAGCGACCGGCTTACTCGGAGCATTGCCGGCGACAGGTCCACCAGCGTCAGTTCGCAGCGTGCCTTGAGGTGGGACGCGTTGTTGCCGCCGCCCGAGCCGAGTTCCAGCACGGTCCGTACCGGAATCCGGCTTGCCTCGGTGATGCAGCGCCAACAGAACTCCGCCTCAGCCGCATAGTCGTCAGGATTGGAGAGCAGCGGCCACCATGCGGCAAGGTCGTCGTAGAGCCGGGGCAGAGCACGCACGAGCATCACCGGCTGATGATGACCTTCCGCATCTTCCCTGACCCCCGACCCCTGATCCCTGACCGCTTTCCTGCAAAGTACACGCCGGGCGCGGGACGGTTCACTACTTCACCGTATAGCATCCACGACCTGAAATCCGGTTCCGGTTAGCGGCATTGCCGGCCGTGGCTGCGCACCGGTGATTGGCGCCGGCGAGACGTACATACGGCAACGGCGAATTGGCGGGTCATTCCCGACCTACTTGTGGCCGGACCAGCGGACGTTGCCGCTGTCGTTGTTCGCGAAGCTGTTATTCGTGCGCAACGCTGCCGTGTCCGGAACCTGGTTTCCGAAGAGCACGATGCCGCAACGGCACCCGTGGTCGATTTCGCAGTTACTGATTGTCGGCCGGGTCGACATGACCTTGATATTACCGGAAAGCCCGGAGGTGGAATCGCCACCGTAGGACACCAGACATTTGACGAGCCGCGTGCCGGACAGCGTGTCGCCCGGCAGTCCGGTGCCGACCGTTATCCCGTAGAACTTGCCCCAGGCCGGCGGGGAACCGTTCGTGGTGAAAACGATCTGGCCCGCGGTTCCGTCGGCAACGATATCACCTTTGTAGGCGCTGAGGCTGCCGCCACTGAACTTCAGCGAGCATCCGGGCGCAATCGTGAGCACGGGGTGATGGGTCGAATCGTTAACGCTAATCGCGCTGGAGATGACGTAGGGCACGCTGGGCGCCGGCCAGGTTACGTTTGTCTTCACGCTCCCGGGCAACAACTCAATTCCGCTGGCCCCATTGCCCGACAGGTCGTTATCCGGGCTAATCGTTGGGACCACATCGGGTGAAACCGCGATGGGGTATGAGCCGTTGGCCGTAATCGTATTGTTGCTGAAAGAGCTGAACGCCGCGCTTGAGCAATATATGCCTACGTATCGAGAATGCCGGATGGTGCAGTTATCAAACGAAGCGGCCTGGTTACCGGTCACGATGATATCACCCTCGCCCGAGTAGTAGCCGCCGTACTCGAAGGTGCAGTAGCTGAAGTGCGTGTTCGAGGACGTCCCGGCATCAAGGTAGATAGCCGTCCAATCGCCCGGTTGCGGCGACGAGCCGGCTGACGTGAACAGGATAGGCGAATTCTGGAGGCCCACGGCGTTGATCCCGCCCTGCAAAGGAGGGTACGTGCCGGCCCGGATGCCGTACTGGCCCGTAAACTTGACCGTGCAGCCCGGCATGATGGTCACTAGGGCGTTGTTGGTGATGAAGACGTCGCCGTCGATGAAGTGCGGGTTGTTGTCCGGCGACCAGGTTTCGTCGGCGGATATCGTTCCGTAGTGATGCTTCGGGGCACCGTGTGCGCCGGCCTTGACGTATACCGTGACACCAGCGACCGCCTTGTCGCCGTGCTGGTTGTACGCCTTGGCCTTCAGCGAATGTCCCCCGGCCGTCGCCTGCGAGTCATTCCACGTCCAGCGGTACGTGTCGCCCGCGCTCGCGGTGACCGTGCCGCCCAGTACGTCGTCAATGTAGAACTCAACCTTGTCCATCCCGACGCCGACCGAGTCCCGGGCCCGGACCGCGACCGGGACAAGGCCGCGCGAAACCGAGTCGCCGTCCTGCGGCGACAGCATCTTGACCCAGGGCCCGCCGGTATCGACCTTCACGTGGATCCTTGCAACGTCCCCGGTGACGCCGTTCGGATGCGCCACGTCCGCAAACACACTGAGCTCGTGGGCGGTGCCCGGGCTAACGTGCGACGCGTCCCAGGAGAAACGCCAGGTGTCGTTTGCGCCCACCGTGTCGTAAGCCGTGACGACGTTATCGACCTCAAACGTGACGCTGAGGATTTTCCCATCGCTGGTGGCATGGACCTTGATTGGGATGACGCCGGGCGTCACTTTCTGGCCGTCAACGGGCGTCACAAAGTGCATGTCGACCTTCTGCGCGAGCCAGCACGCCGCCGGCAGCAGCATCGCCAACCCTAGTGCCAATACTAAGTACCGTGCACGAATCATCTTCTCAACTCCTTCTTTCCATTACCTCGTCGACACGACCTTGATGATGCTTGACGCCTCACGCTGTTCGCCTGACGCCTGACGCATGAAGTAGACGCCGGGCGCGAGGCGGCTGACGTCGTTCGCACCCGCCCGCAACTCCATCACCTTGCACCCACTGATGTCGAGTAGCTCCGCCCTGTCTGCTGTATTCTGTCTACTGCCTACTCCGCCCAGCGCCAGCACGCCGCGGACGATAGTCGGCCTGCCGCTTGTCGTTCCGCGTGCATCATTCCTCGTTTCTTCAATCCCCGCCGCCGGGTTCATCCTGCCCCAGATACGGCTGGTGTTGTAAGTCCGGTTGCCGACGGTCCCAGCCCATCCCTGGTATACCAGAAACAACTGGCTTCCGGTGCCGCGTGCAAGCGCCGGGCCCAACTGGTCGCCTGCCTGCTTGACGACCGGCCCGCTGTCCTCTACCACGCCGGCCGGCGTCACCCGCGCACAGTAGATGTCGAAGTTCGAGCCGCTCCGGTAGTCTCCCCACGCCACGAAGGAGTTCGTACCATCAAACGCGACGTCGGGATACTGCTGTTCGCCGGCGGCGCAGACCAGAATGCCGGTCGGGTCGAGCACGGTACCTTGCGGTGTTACCCGCGCCGCGTAGATGTCGCCCTGCCAGTCGCTGCGGTCGTCGGTCCAGCTCAGAAGGAAGTTCGTGCCGTCGAATGCAACGGCCGGGTACAACTGGTCGTTCGTGTCCGCTGCGACCGCGATGCCGGATGCGTCAAGCACGGTGCCTTGCGGTGTAACCCGCGCCGCGTAGATGTCGTAGGATGAGCCGCCGCGATTGTCCATCCAGGTCACGAGGTAGTTCGCTCCGTCAAAGGCCACGGCCGGATACGACTGGTCGTTCGCGGCGGCAGAGACCGCGATGCCGGATGGGTCGAGCACGGTCCCCTGCGGCGTCACTCGCGCCGCGTAGATGTCGCCGTACGCAGTACCGCTGCGATAGTCGCTCCAGGTCACCCAGAAGTTCGTGCCGTCGAACGCAACGCATTCGGCGTTCTGATACCCCGCGGCAGTCGAGACCGCGATACCGGACGGGTCGAGCACCGTGCCCGCAGGTGTCACCCGCGCCGCATAGACGTCGGCGTAGTTGGTGCTGCGAGTGTCGTACCAGGCCACGAGGTATTCTGTGCCGTCAAACGCAACGAACGGGGATTCCTGCGAGTTGGCAGCGGCTGAGATCACAATGCCGGACGGGTCAAGCACGGTGCCTTGCGGAGTCACGCGCGCCGCGTAGATGTCTCCGTACGGGTCGCTGCGCGGGTCACTCCAGGTCACGAGCGAATTCACGCCGTCAAAGGCGACCGTGGGAGATGACTGTGCTCCGGCAGCGGTCGAGACCGCGAAGCCGGTCGGGTCGAGCACCGTGCCCTGCGGCGTCACCCGCGCCGCGTAGATGTCACTGGATGAATCGCTGCGCCAGTCATTGGACCAGACAACGAGAAAGTCCGTTCCGTCAAACGCGACCGCGGGATACTCCTGGTCGTATTGAGCGGTCGAGACAGGGATGCTTGACGGATCGAGCACGGTGCCTTGCGGTGTAACCCGCGCCGCGAAGACGTCGTATCCGGAGTCGCGGTTATCCACCCAGACCGCGAGGAAGTTCGTGCCATCAAAGGCGACGGCGGGAGACTGCTGCTCGCTCCCGGCGGTCGAGAGCACGATGGCGGACGGGTCGAGCAGCGCGCCCGCAGGCGTCACTCGCGTCGCGTAGATGCCGCTCGACGAATCGCTGACCCAGTCTGTCCAGACCACGAGGAAGTTCACGCCGTCGAACGCAACGGCCGGGTCTTGCTGGTAGCCCGGCGCAGCGACATATTGTATGGTCGTGTCAATCAGGAACTCGCCGGCATCAGGGATCAATGTCGCGGCGCCGGTGTGTCGCGGTCGCGCGCGCCTGACAACGTCTTTCGGGTCGAAACCCGGTTGCCGGGCTTGGACTAACGACGCCAGCAGGCAGAACGCAGAAGTCAGAATGCAGAATCTCACGAGACCTCCCTATTGAGTAATCACGACCTTGCGGACCGTGGACCGCTCACCGCCAACCGCTAAGCGCTCCCGGACGAAATACACGCCCGGAGCCAGGGCGCGCACATCATTCGCGCCGGTCTTGAGTTCCAGCACCTTTCTGCCGGTGACGTCGAGCAGACCCGCCCTGTATGCTGTCTTCTGTCTGCTGTCTACTGCGCCTAGCACCAGCACTCCACGGACGATGGTAGCTGCGGGCCGCGGGTTGCGGATCGCAGCCCAGCGTTGTTCCGTAATACCGAGAGCCGAGTCGCCGATGACTGATACGTCCGAACTCCACATGTTCGCTGAGTAGACGCGGTGCTGCTGTGGGTTGAGCACGAGACAGGTCGGCCCGGCGCCGACTCTGACGCTGTCGGCAATATGGTTCGACACGCCGTCGATTGTCACAACGATGTTGTCGTTGCGTCGCGTGAAGTACATCCAGTCGTTGTGCGCGGAATAGACAAAGGCATTGGGGTAGCCGCCAACCGTGAGTGATGCGACGACGGAATCGCGGGCCGCGTCAATCACGGTAACGTTGCTCTGGCAGGCCGCATATACCTTGTGGTCGGTCGGGTTGAAGCCCAACGCCACCGGATAGCCGGCGACCGCGACCGTGGCGACCACCGAATCACGGCCGCAGTCGATCACCGACACCGTCGCGTCGTAGTTGTTGGCGACGTAGAGCCGGTTGGCCGCGCTGTCAAAGGCCAGCGCCTGGGGATTCGTGCCGACGGGAATCGTCTTGACTACCGAATCGCCGGCCCCGGAGATGACCATCACGCCGTTGCCGTCAACCATGAGGCAGTAGACCTCGTTGTTGGTCGGGTTATGCAGCATGCCCGACACCATGCCCCCCGGCAGAGTCTTGATGAGTGTGTCACCGGAACCACTGTATATCCTGATTGTGTTCTGGGTGACGCAATAGGCCTTGTTGCTGACCGGGTTGCAGACCATGGCCAAAGCGGCCTCACCGCCCAGCGAGAGCGAAGCAATGACCGAATCCGCCGCCGCATCAATGATGCTGAGCCTGGCCGAGTCCGAGCCTGCGGCGTAGACCTTGTTGCTGACCGGGTTGCAGGCGAGGGCCGCCTGCCAGCCCGGGACCGGGATGGCCCGCGCAACTCTGTCCGTCGTGCCGCTGATTGCGGCCACCCACCTGCTGCCCGAGCAGTAGACCTTGCTGCCGTTGGGGTCGTAGAGAAGCAGGTCATCCCACATCCCCGTCGTGACCGAGGCGACTACCGAATTCGCGGCCCCGTCAATGACTGTTACATCATCGCTGTACTCGTCGGCGGTATAGACCTTGTTGCCGACCGGGTTGGCGAGCAACGCGGCCGGTCTGGCTCCGGTCCTGACCACAGCCAGCACGGAGTCGCCGGCACAGTCAATGGCCATGGCGGAGCCGCTGTCGGTACAGCTTCCCCAGAGGCGGTTGTTGGCGGAGTTGTAGGACAGCCTGTTCACCCAGCCCGGCGTCGCAATTCGTGCGACGACCGAATTGGTCGCCCCCGCGAGCGCGTAAACGGTGTCCGTGCTATAGGACGTCAAGTAAAGCCGGTTGTTGTTGGCGACATACGCCATCGCCGCTACCGAATACTCGGAATACAAAGAGTCAGTAACCGAGTCGGCTGCGGCGTTGATGACATAAAGATAGTTGCCGGCCGGGCAATAGACCTTGTTGTTGGTCGCGTTGTAGACCAGGTCCGCCGGCGTGGTGCCAACGGGGATGGTTGCGACAACCGTGTTGGTTGCGCAGTTAACCACCTTGACCGCATTATCCCAGCCCGCGGCCACGTAGAGCTTGCTGCCCGTTGCGTTGACCGCGAACGCCCGGGGCTGCTGGCCGACGGTGATCGTCGTGACCACCGAATCGGTCGCACCGTCGATCACTGTCACACTCTGTGCGTCTTCGTTCGCACAGTAGACAACGTTGTGAGCCGGGTTGTAGGCGAGCACCGTGGGGTTGTTGCCGACCGGGACTGTCGCAAGGCGTTGGTTGGTCGCACCATCAATGACGGTAACCGTGGCGTCCGAGTTGTTGACGGCATAGACCTTGTTGTTCGTGGGGTTGTAACAGAATCCCACCACGATACTCCCGCCCGGGATCTTGGCGACCTTCCGGTTGGTGGCTCCGTCAATCACGACCGCGAAGTCGCCGTAGTTGCCGCCGACGTACACCTTGTTGTTTGTCGGGTTGAACCCCAGCGCCTGGGGCATCGTGATGGCGCTGAATGAGTCCGGCACGTCGATCGTCGCTTCAAGCACCTGTCCGTAGAGGCCGCCTGCCAGCATCACTAGTAGCAGGAAATGTACGTTCCTGGTCATGGTTACTCCTTACTTCTGGATCACGACTTTGTGACAGTTCATGGCTGACAGCTTGCCGCCGGCGGCCCGGACAAAGTAGACGCCGGGCGAAAGCGAACTGACGTCGTTCGCGCCCGGGTTGAGGTCGAGCACCTTCTGACCGGAAAGAGAGAAGAGAGAAGAGTGAAGAGTGAAAGTCGGAGCCGGCAGAAAGAGGATGCCTCGGGCGATAGTGGCCGCATGCGTCGTTCGCACTTTGGCGTTCGGCGTTTCCATGACCGCGCCGGCCGCGCCGTAGTTCAGCGTCAGGTAGTCCATCCCTTCGTTGCTGACTCCCATCCGGGCGCCGACGTACACGCTACTGCTCGAGCCGACCGCCAGAACGTAGGCTTCAGTTTCTCCACTGTCCCCGGCGTAGCTTTCAGCCCAGCGCTGGTCACCGGCCGAATCGTACTTGACGGTAGCCACGCCCCAAAAGTAGCTGGCGCTGAGGCTCGTACCGGTCACATAGACGTTGGCGTCGGCATCCAGCCCGATGGCAGTTGCGCCGGCCTGGTGGCTAGCGCCCGGATAGCGGGCGACCCAGCGCTCGGCTCCATCCGGGGAGTACTTGATGGTCCCGTAGTCGTAATGGTTGTTCACGTCGTAGCTGCAACCGGTCACGTAGGCATTGCCGGCCGCATCCAGGACGAGCCCTAAGGGGACGTCTGCTTGGTTGCCCGGGCCGTTGTAGCGGCGGGTCCACAGCGTGTCGCCGTTCGAGGAGTACTTGATGGTGATGTAGTCGCTGCGGCCGGCCGTGTCATTGCTGACTCCGGACACGATGACATTGCCCGAGCCGTCGACCACGATGTACGAGCCCATGTCCGTCTTGCCGGCCGGACCGGTGTATATGTTCTTCCAGAGCGAATCGCCGGCAGGGTTGAGTTTCATCGTCAGCAGGTGACCGTAGTTGCCGCCGAGTACAGTGTAGCCAGTGGCATAGACATTGCCCGCGAAGTCAACCGCGACCGCGGCCGCGCCGTCGTTGTCGCCGCCGTCGTAGATGAATTGCCAGACCTTGTTGCCCGAGGCGTCGAACTTGACGACCGCGAAGTCCATGTAGTTCTGCGACCCCGCATTTCCGGTAACATAGCTGTTGCCCGCCGTGTCGACCACGATTTGTATGGGTCGGTCGTTGGCGCCGAGATTCCAGGTTGCCGTCCAGAGTGAGTCGCCGGCGGCCGAGTACTTAACTACGGCCCAATCGCCGTACCCTGAAGTCGAGCCACCGATATACCCGTCGACGATGACGTTACCTCGGCGGTCAATCGCCAGCGACGTAGCCCCGTCCAGCCCGTTGCCGGGATTGAAGTGGCGGAGCCAGGCGGTGTCGCCGTTTGGCTTGTACTTGATTGTGACAAACTCCGCGTCGGTCGAGCTCAGATCGCTGAAGCCCGAGACAACGACGTTGCCGGAGTCGTCCGTGCCGATGGCGTGGACCTCATCGTCCCGATTGCTCTGACCATTGTATGTTCTCTGCCAGAGCGGCGCGGCCCAGAGGGCCGACAGTACAGCAAGCAGGCAGACCACAGAGAAGACCAAGGCTGTTTTCATGCTTTCTCCTTATTTGGTAATGATGACCTTGGTGACACTCGACGCTTCACGCTCGACGCCAGACGCCGGACGCACGAAGTACACTCCGGGCGCGAGTCGCGATGCGTCGTTCGGGCCCGCGTGCAGGTTGAGCACCTTCTTCCCGGATATGTCGAGCAGTTCCGCCCTGTATGCTGAATGCTGTCTACTGTCTACTCCCAAGTTCAACACTCCACGGACGATGGTCGGCCCGACGTTCGGCGTTCGGACTTCGGCGCTCGGCGTTTCCGCGACCGCTCCCGCCACGCCGTACTTGAGCGTCATGTAGTCCATGCCACCGGAGTCGCTGTTTGTCCGGCCGCCGACAAATATGCTGCTGTCCGGGCCGACCGCCAACACGGAGGCCTCATCTTCTCCGAACCCCCCGTCGTAGCGCTCGGCCCAGCGCTGAGTGCCCGCCGAATCGTACTTGACCGTCACCACGTCCGATCCGCCGGTCGAGTCGTAGCTGTAGCCGCTGACGTAGACGTTGGCATTCACGTCCAGCCCGATGGCGTCGGCAAAGGCACGGTGACTGACGCCGGGGTAGTGGACGACCCAGCGTTCGGTTCCATCCGGAGCGTACTTGATGGTTGTGAAGTCGTAGTGGTGGGCGTCGGCCCAGGTGCTGCCGGTCACGTAGGCGTTGCCGGCCGCGTCCAGAGCGAGTGCCATTGCATTGTCGGACTGATTGCCCGGCCCGTGGTAGCGGCGGGACCAGACCGTGTCACCGCCGGGAGCGTACTTGACGGTGATGTACCCGGTATGACCGGCAGAATCCGATATGTCTCCGCTGACGATGGCACTGCCCGAATTGTCAACCGCGATGTTCATGCCCCGGTCACCCCGGTTGTTGGCATTGGGGTATATGTTCTTCCAGAGCGTGTCACCGGCCGGGCTGATTCTCATGGTCATGAGCAATCCATCGTTGCCGCTGACTACCGTGGAGCCGGTGGCATACACATTGCCCTCGAGGTCGACCGCAACCGCGTCCGCATAGTCGTTGTTGCCGCCGTCGTAGATGCATTGCCATACCAGGTTGCCGGCCGGGTCGAACTTCACAACCGCGAAGTCCAGGTAGTTCAGCGAACCCGCTCTGCCCGTCACATAGCTGTTGCCCGCCGAGTCAACCACTACGTCCGTGGCCAGGCAGTACACGCTGTATTCCCAGGTCGTGGCCCAGAGCGATTCTCCGGCGGGTGAGTACTTGATAGTGGTCCACGGGCCGTACGACGAGCTGGCGTCGCCCGTGTAGCCCGTGACGATGACGTTGCCCGAGCGGTCAACGGCGAGCGCGGTTGCGCCGTCGCGCCCGTTGCCCGGGTTGAAGTGCCGCACCCAGGCCGTGTCGCCGTTGGGCTTGTACTTGATGGTGACGAACTCCTGGTCGGTGGAGCTGATTTGGCTGAACCCGGAGACGACGACGTCACCCGAGTCGTCCGCGCCGATGGCGTGGACCTCGTCGAACGCACCGTACGGATTGCCGTAGGTCCTCACCCATAGCGGGTCGGCTGACACGACCGTCAGCAGACATCCAGCAGCCAACAAAGACAGCACATGCTTCATGTCTTTCTCCTATCTGGTCAGAACAACTTTGCGGACGGTCTGAGCTCCATCCTGCGCTACTCTAACGAAGTAGACCCCGGGTGCAAGCCAGCTCACGTCATTCGCGCCCGCGCGCAACGTTGCGACGCGACGCCCGGTCGCGTCCAGCAGCCAGGTTGCAGCTTGCGGCTTGGGGCTTGAGGTCGCCGGCAGGCAGAGCGCTCCGCGTACGACTGTGGCAATACGAGGCGGACGGTTAGTCGCAGGCGGCCGTGGCTCCTGAGCGGCACTGGTGGTCCCGTACAAGATGGTCAGCGCGCCACCGTAGCCGTCGAGTGTGCTGACTTTGCCGGTGACCGCCACCGTGGTAGCGCCGGGGCCGAGCGCCAGTGCACGGGCGTCGCTCCAGTTCGAAGGCCCGGGAAAGCGGCCGACCCAGAGCAGATGGCCCGAGGAATCGTACTTGAGTGTCACCGCATCGTAGCCGGTGCCATTGCCTAGACTCTGCCCGGCCACATAGACATTTCCCAGTGAGTCCACCGCAAGCGCCCGGCCCATGTCGTTGCCGTATCCGGTTCCGTTGTAGAGCGCAGTCCAGGCCGTGTCGCCATTGGGCCGGATCTTGTCGGTCGAGATATCGAAGAATTGGCCGTGGCTGACTCCGCAATAGCCGGTGACCACCGTGTTGCCGGTTCGGTCCGTCACCCCGGCGGAAATCTGAATCTGCTCACTATCCGGGCCGCCCGACGAGGTCCAGAGTGTATCGCCCAGGCTGTCGTACTTGAGGCCAAGGAACTTCTGGTAACCGCTCGAGTCATAGGTTGTGCCTGAGACAAAGACGTTGTCGGCGGCATCGACGCCGACCGCCCCGCCGTCCGCTCCCTTGTGCTTTGGGCCATCCCAGACTCGGGTCCAGGCCGTGTCTCCGTTCGGCTTGTACTTGACGGTCGCGACCCTTCGGTTCGCGCCAGTGCTGAAGCCGGTGACCAGAAGATTGTCGTGGTGGTCGAGCACGGCTGCCGACGGCACCTGAGTTGTGCCCGACGGGAAGCTGTACGCGCGCGTCCATAGCGTCTCGCCGGTCGGGGTGTACTTGATGACGCCGTAGCGGTAGCCAAGACTGGCACCCAGCTCGCCGACGACATAGATGTCATTCGAGTCGTTGACCATCACGGCAGTCGCCATGTCCTGCGAGCCATAGTCGTAGGTGTGCGCCCAGAGCGATTCACCGGACGGACTGAACTTGATGGTTGCCCAGTCGCCACCTTAGGACGTGCCGCCGCACCAGCCGCTCAGAATCACGTTGTGCGCATGGTCCAGCGCAACAGCGTTGGCTTCGTCTCGAAGGGCCGTCGGGTTCCACCTCCGGGCCCATGCCGTGTCGCCGCTAGGGCGGTACTTGATGGCGAGGAGAGCCTCGTCGTTGCTGATTCCGTGGCTGAACCCGGCAACGTAGACGTTGCCCGAGTCGTCGACCGCGACGGCCTTGGCCTCGTCGCCGTGCTGGGTCGTGTCGTCATAGATGCGCGCCCAGACCGTATCCGGCTGGGCCCGACCCAGGGAGAAGAGAGAAGCCACAATGACTATCAGACTGCTGTGCTTCACGTGTGCCTCCTAGTGTTGAATGACCACCTTTCGGACGGGCGACGCCGTACGTTCCCCGCCTGACGCCTGACGCACGAAGTAGACCCCGGGCGCAAGCCCGCTCACATCATTCACCCCGGCATGTAGCGCCGCGACGCGACGTCCGTTCACGTCCAGTAGTTGGCCGCAGCGGCCCCCGTCAGACGGTACGGCCCTGTATGCTGAATACTGTTTACTGTCTACTCCGAGGCGGAGCACGCCGCGCACGATGGTCGCCGCCCGCTTGCAGCTTGAGGCTTGCGGCTTGCGGCTCTCCTCGACGCCCGCAGCGTTGTAGTCGATGATCTCGAGCCCATAGTTGTAGTCCGCGATGTAGGCTCGGGTCCCCGCGGCATAGATGCCGCAGGCATAGCCCGGCGTGTCATAGTATCCCACCTCAACCGGATGCGACGAGTCAGAAGTCGAGATCACGCGCAGGCCGGAACCATAATCGGCTACGAAGGCGTGGTGGCCATTTGCCGACACAGCATAGGCATTCCCTGGAGTGCTGCAGCTTCCGAGTTCAAGCGGATCCGACGAGTCAGCCGCCGAGATGACCCGCAAGCCGCCGAGGTCATCGGCGACATAGACGTAATCGTCCGTGCATACGCCATAGGCAAGATTCGCGGTTCGGCAATGTCCGACTTCAACCGGATTGGCCGGGTTTTGAATCGAGATGACGCGCAGGCCGGAGTCCTCATCCGCCATGTAGGCGAAGCCCGCCTTCACGGCCACCCCGCAGGTCCAGTCCGGCGTGCCGCAGAACCCGACTTCAACCGGATTCGTGGAATCCGCAGCCGAGATGACGCGGAGACCACCATCCATGTCCGCAACATAGGCATATCCGTAGGGACCGATGGCTACGGCCAGGGCCGTGCCGGGTGTGTGACAGCGACCGAGGATGGCCGGATGCGCCGGGTCGGCGATCGAGATGACCAGCAGACCGCACGTGTCATCCGCAACAAAGGCCAGGTTCGTTCGGGTCGGATAGACGGCCACGGCGTGGGCCTCGCCCGGGGTATTGCAGTGCCCGATTTCAACTGCACTATCGTAGCTAACCACTCGCAAACCGGAATCTCCGTCCGCGACCAGAATGATGCCCCTGGTGTAGACCAGCTCCACACCCTCGGCGTTGCCGGGAGTGCTGCAGTGTCCTACCAGCCGGCAGTTGAGCGAGTCAGCGTGCGCGGCCGAAGCGGCCAGCACACCTGTAATCATGATGAAAACCAGCTTCTTCACAGATACCTCCTAGCGTTGAATAACAACCTTGCGAACGCTCGACGCATCGCCCATTACGTCTGACGCCGAACGCACGAAGTACACGCCGGGTGCGAGGCGAGAGACGTCGTTCGGGCCGGGGCACAGGTCAATGACCTTACGGCCGGAGACGTCGAGCAGGACGGTTTTGGGGACAGCCCCCATGCGGGGACAGTCCCCGTTCAGGAACAGCACGCCGTGGATGATCGTGGCTACGGGCTTGTGGCTTGCAGCTTGCGGTTTGAGGCTTTCCTCGATTCCGAGATTGCCGGTTGGGTTTCGCTTGTAGTAGATGGCGCCGTGGCCGTCGCGCGTGTCCTTCCAGATGACATGAAGAACAGAGCCCGAGAGATCAATGAACGGCATTGCGGGCGAGGATGAGCCGCTGACCAGGGTAGCTGCCGAATCCCAGCTTGCGCCGCCGTCGCTGGAATGAAGACAGAAGATCCCGGCACCGCCGCTGAGGCCGAACCAGACGATGTGGACGTTCCCGCCGTCCGCAACGATTGAAGGATAGACGGAGGTCGCCGAGTCAAACGTCAGCCGTTGGTCCGGGCCCCAGGTCAGTCCGTAGTCGGTCGAGCGCTTATGGTAGATCTCGAAGTTACCGTCGCGGTTGTCCTCCCACGCTACGTCAACGTTCGAGCCGGACGGATAGACCGTCGGGCTGTAGGACATCGCGGTATCAAACGTCAGCCGGGTTTCCGGCCCCCACGTCACGCCCTGGTCTGAAGAGCGGCGATAGTAGACTTCGCTATGGCCGCCACCGCCGTGGCGGAAGTCGTTCCAGACGATGTGCACGTTGGAGTCGGATGCCGCGATGCAGGGGTCCTCGGACCGCTGCGGTGCGTTGGAGATGCGCTGGATCGTGTCCCAGTTTTCGCCATTGTCGGTCGAGCGCCGAAAGTAGACTTCGCTGTTCACAGTGTCCAGGTTCAGCGCAACGTAGACCATCGGGCCGACCGCGGCGACGGACGGCCACCAGTTGAACAGGGCTGAGTCCGAGATGAACACGTCCTGTCCCCAGTTCCGGCCGCCGTCGGTCGAGCGCTTGTAGCACGAGCCGTAGCGACCGGTCCGCTGGTCGCGGAACGCGAGGTGCACGTTTGTGCCTGACACTGCCAGAGACGGGAAGTCAGAGTAGCCGGGACTGCAGGAGAGTCTCGTATCAGGGCCCCAAGTCGCGCCTTGGTCGCTCGAACGTTTGTAGTAGATAGCGCTGCCGTTGTTCTTCGTGTCGTACCAGACCACGTGCACCGTGTCCGCGCAGGTGACGATGCACCGCCCCATGTTCTCATTCAGGGCCGCCGAGCTGTCTGTGGTCGACAGCTTCCGGTCCGGCTCCCACTGGGCAAGCACCGCCGACAGCAAACAGCCGACCGCAAGCAACAGACAAGACGGCCGCACACGATGAGTAAGACGATGCATTTAGGGCGCTCCCTTTTGCAGATTGTAGCAACCGCCCGGCAGGCGTCAAGCAGTCGAGGGGCGGCGAATCTCACCACCAAGACGAAGAGGCGCGTGACAGGCCCGGAAGGAAATCCTTTCAGCGACCCGGGGCTGGTTCAAGTGCGTCTAACAACATAGTGACAGCAAAGCCAACCGTGTACACGATAGGCCATTCCAACCGGCCAATCGAGGACTTCCTGTCGTTGCTGGAAGCTCACGGAATCGATAAGGTAGTGGACGTGCGGACGATTCCGAAGTCCCGCCACAATCCCCAGTTCAATCAACAAGAGATCAGGAAGTCGCTGGCTCGTGCGGGAATCGGGTACCGGCACCTCAAGGCTCTCGGCGGCCTCCGTCACGCGCTCCACGATTCGGTGAACATGGGCTGGCGCAACCTCTCCTTTCGCGGCTTCGCGGACTACATGCAGACCGACGAGTTCGTACTCGGTCTTGAACTCCTGGAAACCATCGCCCGGAAAGAGCCGACCGCGATCATGTGCGCCGAGGGAAACCCCTGGCGCTGTCATCGTTCGCTCATCGGCGACGCGCTGACCAAGCGCAAGTGGCAGGTCCTGGAGATCTCAAGCCGGAAGACCGCCAGGCCGCACAAGCTCACGCCGTTTCTGAGAGTGCGCAAAGGCAGGCTGGTCTATCCGGCGATACCGGGCTACTGACCGCGCGACCCCGAATCGAGCCGCGACCGGTTTCGTCTAATATAGAGAAATGAACATAGACAGGTTCACTGAGAAAGCGCAAGAGGCGGTGGCCTCAGCCCAGGCGATTGCCACACGGTTCCAGCACAACGAAATCGACGCGGAACACATCCTCCTCGCACTCCTTGAGCAGGACGAGGGTCTGGTTCCCCAGTTAATCAAGAAGGTCGGCGCTGACCCGCAGGTCATCCACCAGCAAGTCCAGGCCGCCCTGTCCGACCGGCCGCGCGTCACCGGCGGCGACAGCCAGCTTTACACGTCCGCCCGCGCCCGGCAGGTGCTGGCCGAAGCCGAGAACCAGGCCAAGCGCTTCAAGGACGAGTTCGTTTCCACCGAGCACCTGTTCCTTGCGATTCTCGGGCTGAAGGACGGCGACTGCGCGCGGATATTCAAGGCTTTCAGCGTCGACCCGGCCAAGGTGCTCGCGGCTCTGAAAGAGATTCGCGGGTCCCAGCGCGTCACGGACCAAGCTGCAGAGGAACGATACCAGCCGCTGGAGAAGTTCGGTCGCGACGTCACCCAGCTTGCCCGTGACGGGAAGCTCGACCCGGTCATCGGCCGCGACGACGAGATCCGGCGTGTGATGACGGTGCTATCCCGCCGTACCAAGAACAACCCGGTGATGATCGGCGAGGCGGGCGTGGGCAAGACCGCGATCGTCGAGGGCCTGGCCCAGCGCATCATTCGCGGCGACGTGCCCGAGTCGCTCAAAGACCGGAAGCTCGTGGCGCTCGACATGGGCGCGCTCATTGCCGGCACCAAGTACCGCGGCGAGTTCGAGAATCGCCTCAAGGCCGTGCTTAAGGAAGTCGCCTCGTCCGAGGGTCGAATCATCCTGTTCATAGATGAACTCCACACCGTGGTCGGCGCAGGCAAGGCCGAGGGCGCGGTGGATGCAGGCAACATCCTGAAGCCGATGCTCGCGCGCGGAGAACTGCGCTGCATCGGCGCGACCACGCTCGACGAGTACCGCCAGTACATCGAAAAGGACAAGGCGCTCGAACGGAGGTTCCAGCCGGTCTTCGTGGACCAGCCCACGGTCGAGGAGACCATCTCGATTCTGCGCGGGTTGAAGGAACGCTACGAGGTCCACCACGGCGTGCAGATAACCGATGCGGCGCTGGTGGCGGCGGCGACGATGTCGAACCGCTACATCGCCGACCGGTTCCAGCCGGACAAGGCGATTGACCTCGTGGACGAGGCCGCGGCCAAGCTGAAGATGGAAATCACCTCCAAGCCGGTCGAGCTCGACGACGTTGACCGGAAGCTGATGCAGCTCGAGATGGAGAAGCTCTCGCTCAAGCGCGACCGCGACGAAGCCTCTCAGAAGCGGCTCAAGGAAATCGAGAAGGAGATTGCCGACCTCAAGGAAGACCAGAAGCGGCTGACCGCGCAGTGGGAAACCGAGCGGAAGGAAGTCGAGTCGCGGCAGAAGCTACAGGAAGAGATCGAGAAGGTCGCGGCCGAAGTGGACGCGGCCAAGCGGAAATACGACCTGAACAAGGCAGCGGAGCTCGAATACGGCAAGCTGGCCGAGCTTAAGAAGAAGCTGGCCAAACTCGCGGCCAAGGAGAAGGGCAACCGGCTGCTACGCGAGCAGGTGACCGAAGAGGACATCGCCGAGGTCGTGGCCAAGTGGACCGGGATTCCTCTCAAGAACCTGATGGAGTCGGAGCGGGACAAGCTGCTCCGGCTTGAAGACGAGATTCACAAGCGGGTGGTGGGCCAGGACGAGGCGGTGAGCGCGGTCGCGAACGCCATCCGTCGGGCCCGGGCCGGCATCGGCGACCGGAAGCGGCCCATCGGCAGCTTCATCTTCCTGGGGCCCACCGGTGTGGGGAAGACCGAGCTCGCGCGGACACTGGCCCAGGTGCTGTTTGATACCGAAGAGGCAATCGTACGCATCGACATGTCGGAGTACGGAGAACGGCACACCGTGTCGCGGCTCATCGGCGCACCGCCCGGATACGTCGGGTTCGAAGAAGGCGGGCAGTTGACCGAGGCGGTGCGGAGGCGGCCATACCGAGTCGTGCTGCTCGACGAAATCGAGAAGGCGCACGCGGACGTGTTCAACGTGCTTCTGCAGATTCTCGACGACGGCCGGCTGACCGACGGCCATGGCCGCACCGTGGACTTCAAGAACACGATTATCATCATGACCTCGAACCTCGGCACCGAACTGGCGCGCCAGGGCCGGTTCGACCGCGACGAGCTGATGCAGCTACTTCGGCGCAGCTTCCGGCCCGAGTTCCTCAACCGCATCGACGACATCGTTGTCTTCAACCCGCTCTCTAAGGACGACATCCGCAAGATCGTGGACATCCAGCTATCCCGCGTCAAAGATATGTTGACAGAGCAGGGGGTGGCTCTTATACTTAGTTCAGGTGTTGAGGACGCTTTGGCTGAGCAGGGCTACGACCCGGACTTCGGGGCGCGGCCGCTCAAGCGCGTCATACAGCGTCTTGTCGAGAATCCGATTGCAGAACTGATTCTCAGAAGCCGACCTGCGAAGGTCGTGGTTTCTGTCAAAGACGGCAGGATTGTTCTTTCACAATCTGGAGACTAAGATTTGTGGGGAGCGGGTATCCCTCCTTCCCAACCCACCAAAATAACCCCCTTGTTTCCCCGCTCCCCACGCCAATTAAGACCGCTGGCAGCCTGATGACTTAAGCTCAGGCGCATGGAAGTCCCGAGGACAGGGTCCTTGAGGACGACCGGGAAAGACAGCAATGACTTTCTCAGCGGTGATTCTTGAAAGCGAATGCCCGCCGGCCTTCCGGCGGGCATCGTCTTTCTGGGGCCGATTCCTCTCATCAAGAGACGAAAACACAAAGGCTTAGGACGGCCTGGCCATCGGATGACCGAAGCCAGGATGCAGGCAACCAACCTGCAGAGCAACGAGGAGAGCAACTCGGGACGCAATTCTCCGAGCAAACCGGAGAGCAACGGCCGGAGCTTACTCGGGAGCAACCCGGACAGGAACCCGTGGACTTACCCGGGCCGCAACGCTCCGACCAACCCGGAGAGGAACCGGTGGAGCAACCCGTAGACTAACCCTAAGAGCTAGTCGGAGAGCAACCGGTGGACTAACCCCTCGAATTCCGGTGGAGGTTCATCCGAGAATTGCGGTGGAGATAACCCCCCTGTCTGCTGTCTACTGAATCCTGTCTACTATCTGCAGGGTAATCACCCGGGCGGGGGAGTCGATTCGTCAGCTACAAGCATAAAGCCCAATGCCGGAAGCAGATAGCCCAGAAATCCGCCCTCGCGTCTTGTAGCTGTATTTGTATACAAGCTTGCCCAATCACCAATCGACAATCTGCAACCTAAGATGGCCAAAGTGGCCGCTCCCGCGTCATCCTACAGGTCCGTAGTATTGCCTGTCCGCGGCGTGGGTTACCGCATTTGGACGCGCTCATCGGATTGAACGGCACCATCTGTGCTGGGCGCTGCGCCAGCCAGGTGAAAGCCGAATTCCTGACGGTCTGATAGTTGGCGTCCAGGGCGGGACGAAGAAGTGGTACTGCCGCTATGCGGAGAACCATCTCGGACACATTCCGTGCCTCTTCCGGTCCCAGGTCGGGCTTGAGAAGTTCACGCTCGCGATGCGAAACCACTTCTTGATGATCTGATACCGGCCGATGTAGAAGTCCCAGACACGGGCTGAGACGTTCCGCCGGGATGCACGCTCGTTCAGGTACACGTCACACGCACTTTCGCCCAGCCGCGCCCGCGCCTTTGCACCCTCGCGAATCGCGGCGAGTTCTTCGTCAGAGTGTTTGCGCTCGATGTGTTTGCCATCGCCTGCGTGGCTCCAACCTGCGCTCACGGCCAAGTCACTCTTCTCCGGGTTCAAGTTACCGCCGCCGATTCGCGCGGCAGTTCCCATCGTTTTTAACTCCGTCCTGATACTGCCGCTGGCAACGCCCCGCACGTCGCTCTCCGTGTTGAGCAATACGGCAACCGACTTCCCCAACTCGGCAGACCGCAGCAGTAGTTCCTTGGCGTCCGGCAGTGGAATTCTCGGTCAGCCCTGCCGCAGCACGCCGCGATTCTCGCTGCCTAATGCAGGCGCACGCATGATGGCCGCGCAGTGGTAGAACAATGCCTCCACGTCGGCACCGATGTCCGCCAAGGACTTCTCGGCAGCCGCGCTCGTGTTCTAGTGATGCAGCGTACTTGGTCGGGCTTCTTTGACAGCGTCGGCCGCGGCGGGGATAATGTATTGTCCGGTCCAAAGCGTCCGACATGTCCTGGAGGTAATGTAGTGCAGAGAATTCTGCTTTTTTCCGTTTTGGTTTTAGCGCTCGTCGCACCGGCCGCGGCGACCGAGTATCTGGTGAACGGCGATTTCGAGCAGGCGATTACTACCGGCTGGGTTGATACGGCCAACAACGTTGTCGGGTCAGACTCGTTCGCGCGCTCGGATACGTTCGGGCAGCCGACTCCGGGCTATGCCGCCAAGGTCTACAAGACACTTGCCTACTTCGCGTCGCTGCGTCAGACCGTTGACGTGCCCGACGTCTATCTTGCGCTGAGTTTCGACGGCAGGTTCAAGATCGGCGGCGGGTCATCGACCTGTTGGCCGGTTGCCTCGGTATGGGTCAGGTATATGAATTCGTCCGACAGCGAACTGGGCAACACCCGTTTCTATCTGCACAATCAGTATTGCTCGTGGGCCAAGAGCGATACCGTAAGCCTGATTCCGATTGCCGATACGGGCGGCGGGTGGCATACGTACACGCTGAAGCTGTGGCAGGAGCTCGGGTGGAATCTGCCGGGCATCAATCGCGAAAGCGTGGCGAAGGTTACTATCGACCTGTACGCGTACGACAACGGGACCTGAAGCGGCGGCTGGGCGGAAGTTTCCGCCGATAACGTCTCGCTCGCGACCGCCGGTATCGAGGAAGACCACAGCCTGCTGACCGTTTCCTCGCCGCTCTCCGCGAACCCCAACCCCTTCACCGCGGCCACGAGCATCCGCTGCTCCTCGTCCCTTGCCGCCAACTCCGCCTTACGCCTGTATGATGCTGCCGGCAGCCTGGTTCGCACGCTGACTGCTCCCGCGTCCGGTTGCGCCGTCCTCAATGGTGCCGGGCTCAAACCGGGCGTCTACCTGCTCAGGGATGGCAGCCAGAGCGCGCGTCTGGTTAAGCTCGCGCGCTAGCAGGCCCTTTCAGGCTTGAAGTGCGGGCTCCTCTCGGAGCCCGCGCTGTTTTCCGCCCCGTTCGCAGCAGGAGTCAACCACAAAGACACCAAGGCACAAAGAGACAGGGTCGGGGATAACGATGGACGAAGAACGAAGGACGAAAGAACAAGTGGACGTATGGTTTGCGCCGCCGCTGCCCGTGGCTATCATCTCGACAATGCTCCAACCATTGCCGGTTAGACGTTCGGCACCGTTACTGGCGTGCGCCGCTTTGTTCGCGGCCGTGGTTTCTGCCCAGCCTATGAACGGAGTCTACCCGGTCGGGTCAGGCGGGCCGGGAGTGGACAGTTTCGCCTCGGTACAGGCCGCGGCCAACGCGCTGAACGCACGCGGGCTGGGCGGCGACGTCCAGTTCCCGATTGCGCAGGCAATCTACACCGGCACAGTCGCGCTGCACAGCGTGGCCAACAGCCGCACCCACAAGATTCGGTTCCTGCCCAAGTCCGCGGGCGCGACGATTGACGCGGGTGGCTCCAGGTTTGCCTTCTCGGTCGAGAGCACGCACAACGTCACGGTGCAGAATCTGCGTTTCCAGGGCGTGCGAGATACCGGTAGCGCGTGCATCCGGTTCGCCGACTCCGATTCCGGTTCGGTCTGGGCCTGCCGGATGGTATCGGACTCGGCGCAGACCGGGCTTTTGGTGGAGCGGGCGGTTAACTTCCACCTCGACACTTCGCGCGTGGAGGGAACGATGCGCTCTTCGGGAAGCCGCGGCCTCGACTTCCGGGACTGCTGGTCCGCCTCGGTCCGCAAGTGCTCGATACTCGGCACGCTCAACACCGGCGTCTCGATTACCGGCGGCGGTGACAACATGACGATGATGACCGGCATCAAAGCCGCAAGCGATACCGGGTTCCGCGTCGTGAACTCACCACGCATTTCGGTGGCCGGATGCTCAGTTCATGATTCGACCGACAACGGACTGTACGCGGTCAACTGCGCGTCGGCGCATTTCGACAGTTGCCTGACGTACGGTACGCACAAACAGGCGGCCTACTTCGAGTCCTGCGACTCCATCAGCTCGAACGCGATGATGGATGCCGGGACCTCGCGGAAGGCGGTCACGCTTCTTCGCTGCAACGACTGCCACTTCATGCGCTTGACCCTCCAGAGCGGGCCGATCCGCGGCCTTGAACTAGACCACTCGCCGGGCTGCGTCATCGACAGCCTGCAGGTGGTGAGTGTGAACAGCGACACGGCGGTCGGCGTGCTGCTCGACTCGTCGCCGGGCTGCTCGTTCCGCTGGGCCGAGCTCTACGGCGGCTACGGTACAGGCTTCAGCGTCAGCCGTTCCTCCGGCACGCGGTTCGCCCATGCCAAGCTGCACGGCGCCGCCGCAGTCGCAGCAATGGCCCTCAGCCAGAGCAGCGGCGTGAGCGTACAGCCCTGTTCGCTGGTCTGCGCCGCCCCGGTTTCGGTCGTGCTGGGCGATAGCTGCAACGACGACACGCTCGCGCGGATGACGATACTGGGCACGACGCAGGTCGGCATCTCGGCTCTGAACTGCCGCGGCCCGGTCGTGGCCAATAGCTGCATCAAGGGTTGGAACGACCTCGGCGTCACCTTCCGCAACGTTCAATCGCCACGGCTCTACTACAACACGATTGTCGGAAAGGACAGCGCTGGAAATGTGGCAGTTGACCTCGCCAACGTAACCGGGGCCGAGGCCAGAGACAACATCGTCTGGAACCGGGGTCGGTATGGTTCCACCTGTTACGATATTTCCGAAGCGTTTCCATTCGCTCCCGGCGCAAGTGACAACAACGACCTGTGTACTTCGGACAGCGGCAGCGTGGCCCGCGTGAACGAGACTGCGTACGCGACGCTGGCCGCTTGGCGCGCGTACCCGGCGACGCCGGATGCGCACAGCCTGTCGCGCGACCCGCTATTCGTGACCGGGGACAACTACCATCTCTCCTCCTCGTCGCCCTGCCGTGATTCGGGGATTCCGATTGCCGGGTTCCCCTACGACATCGAGCTTGACCGGCGCGACTCGCTCTCGCCGGACATCGGCGCGGACGAGTACACGCCCGGCGCGGTCAGCGAGGCGCAGCCGCTACGCCAGCCTCTACGTTTCGAGCTGCGTGGCAGCCCGACGAACCGGGGATACGTTACTCTTGTTGCCGGCCCGCAAGCCGGTGACCGCCTGGACATCGCGGTCGTTGATGTTGCCGGCCGCACCGTGCTAAAGCGCCAAGTCATCGCCACCGGCTCGCAGCAAAGGGTCGAACTCGGGAACCTGCGGTCCGGCGTCTATCTGGTCAGAGTCAGCGAAGGGAACCTATCTTCCGCGCTCAAACTAGTGGTCGAGCGATAGCGGCCGGACCGGCTTCGCGGTAGCTCTGCTAGTCGCGGATTGACTTGGCAGTTACGGCTGCCACCTGGCCCGCAGCCGGTAGGTAGGTTTCGATTACGCCCCGGACCGCGGTCTCGTCGAAGCCCTCTGACCAGTAGCGGACCACGCCCGCCGTGTCAATCACGTAGTTCGTAGGAATCGAGCCGTTGTGCTTGTAGATCGTCCACTCGTAGCCATCGTCGCGCAGGTACAGGTTTGTGTTCTGCCTGGCCCACACCTTGACGACATCGTCCATGTTCTCTTCGAGATTGATGGAGACGGCCGCGAACCCACGCGTGGCATAGTCACTCTGCATTGCCGACAGGCGCGGTAACTCCGCGCGGCAGTACGGTCAGCCCGACTGCCAGAAGTTGAGCAGCACGACCTTGCCCCGAAACTCGGTCAGGGAGTGGTTGACACCGGCCGTGTCCGGCAGGCTGAAGTTCGGCGCCTTGGCACCGACTTCGGGTGTGGCCACGAAGGCGTTGCAGGCCAGCCCGATAACGACCAGCGGTAGTACGAACAGTGCTCTGCTTCGCATGGTTCCTTTCTCCAGTCACGCGCTCTGACGGCCCAGAGTCTAGCCGGCATCGACCGGGCGTCAAGGCTCGAAGGCAGGGACCTGGTTAGTCTCGCTCTCCGCCCGCGTCGTTCCGGCACAGATGAAGAGGCGGGCCTTCGCCCGCCCCTGTGCGACATTCCGGGGAATTGGTTACCTGAGCACGGAGAACTTGGCCGTCGCCATCGCTGCCGGCGTCTTGAGCACCGCGATGTAGCTGCCCGACACCGGCACCGGGCAGTTGAGCATCTGCGCTCCGGCCTTGAGCAGTTCGGACCGGCGTAGCACCCGGCGCCCCATAGCGTCAAACACCGACAAGTTGACCCGACCCGTCACCGGATTGGCGAAGCTGAGCTTTGCGCCGCCACGACGCGGAGTCGCGAACAAGCTCATCGGCAAGACCTGGACCGGATTCGGCCCGGCGATACCTCCACTCCAGTCGCTGCGGTTGTACCAGATGCTGCCATAGGCCGTCGGATCGTAGGTGATGTAGCAGACGCCGTAGACACCCGGTGCCACCCGTGCGACTCGCGGCTTGTCCGTCCAGTCCGGTTTGTGGTCGTTGATGGTATCCGGCGTGTTCCACGTCGAGCCCGCGTAGCCGCTGTGACAGCCGACGATCGAACGCAAACCTCCGCCGTAGTCGCGCCAGGCCACGCCGATGCCGTCTCCGAGTCTACCGCAGATGGACACATTCTCGCGCCCGACCGAGGAGTCAGTAAGGAGGTGCTGGGCCCAGACATTGCCGGTGTCATTTGAGATCAGGCAAGTAACGACGCAGCCGGACCCGGCCGTACGGGAATAGGCCAGGGCGATGGTGTCGCGCCACGCGGTGATGCCGGTCGTCTGGGTGACGCCGAGCGAATCCATCGGAACGATGAGATACACGGGGACCCAGCCACCGGCGTAGAAAGCGTACCCCGGATAGAATGTGCCACTGTGTTTGGTCAGACAGGAGAGGAACACGTAGCGGTTGGCGACAAGTGAATCATAGTGGTTGTAGCAGTAGTCGAGACCGCCCCAGTAGAAGCTGTCCAACGCGGCATAGAGGATCCAGTTCGCCCCCTGGTCGACAGTGAACCCGCCCTCGACCGCGTGCTGTCGGGTACCGCCGACCACTTCGATCTCCCATCCCGGGATTTGGTCGTCCGAGCTTGTGATGGCAATCTGGTCCAGCGTGTCGCCGACTCGCGATGTGGCGAGGATTGTCTTGCCAGTGGAGCTGTCCGGCATCTTGGCATAGGCGCCCGTCGCCGCGTTCAGACGAAGGCAGTAGCAGGAGTCCGGCACCCAACTGTGAAGGTAAGCCACGTATTCGAATCCGGCCGATCCGGTCATCTCCAGGTCCCGAATGAGGGCCTGTCCGGTCCAAAAGCCGTAGTGGGTCTCGTTCCAGGTCGAGCCGCCGTTGGTGGACAGGTCGACGATAAGGTCCGTGTTCGCTCCGTCCCGGCAAGCCGAGGCAATTAGCAGGTTGCCCGTGGCGTTGTCCCGCTGGAAGCAGACCAGGTACGCGCTGTCCCGCGAGCCGACTCGCACGTTCGCGCCCCACCCGGCCGCAGAAGGGGCAATCGGCGCGCGCCAGTTGAAGCCCACGTAGGTGTTCCGCAGTTCGGTGCGCTCGGCCCACTGTCGCAGCGCGGCGATGGCCGCGTCGCAGTCGCCCCGGTTCCACAGCGCCTCGACTTCCCGCGCCTCGGGCGCGGTTGCCGTGATGAACATCCTGCCGTTCGCGCGTTCCTCCGGCGACATGCGCGTGAGGGGCGCCACCAGTTCGGCAGGGTCAACCGTTGGTCGCGGGATGCAGACCAACGGAGGCGATTGATTCGATAGCGTACGACTGTTGCAGTGCGGGATACGGACTGCCGGCACCAATTGCGGCTCGCGAGCGAGCGTTACGACCACAATGCTGGTCAGGATCAGGACCAAAGTTCTCAAGCGACCTCCTTTTGCGCGTCGAACTCCGCGCGGACCTGACGGACAAGCCCGACATATTCAGAACTGAGTGGATTGTAGCTTAATAGTGCCAGTTGTCAACCGCGCGACCAACTCCCGGACCCCAGACCCGAAGTTGAGCCACGAACGCGCGAAAGACACGAATCTGAATGGTGCAGAGTGCCCTATGTCCGTTTCACTCCGTCCTGGCCTCAGGTGCCCTGTCGGACAGCACGTGACTGCGTGGCAATCTATTTCGGATTCGGGGCCGGACTCTTTGGATGGCGAAGACGAGAGCGGAAGGCGGAATCCAGAAGGGGCCAAGGCGGCGGGATTGCGGACTCGCTCGATCAGGAGGGCTTTTGCTCGGGCTCTACCTTGCTGAGGTACGTCGTCGCGGTCAGGCGGTCCAGTGGCGGACCGGTTCGGACAGGAAGGTCTCGAGCGGGATGCCGCCCGAGCCGACCAGGAGCCGGCGGTGCGTGTGGTGTTCGGCGGCAAAGGCCTCGATTCCGGGCAAGGCCCGTGGTTCGGAGCGGCCGGTCTTGACCTCGATAGCAGTCAGGCGGCTGCCGACCTTGACCACGAAGTCAACTTCGCGGTTACGTTCGCGCCAGTAGAAGAGCTCGCATTCCCGGGCCGCGGCCGCGTTGGCAAGGTGCGCCCCGACCGCGGATTCGGCGAGGCGACCGTGGAAATCCGCGCCGACGTCGGCCGGATCGGTCCCGACCGCGGCGGTGAGCAGAGCGGTGTTCAACACCAGCAGTTTGGGGCTGGAGCCGCGCTGGCGCACGCGGCCGCCGGAATACTTGGCAAGGCCGGTGACAATGCCGGCTGCGGACAGCAGGTCGAGGTAGTGGGCGAGTGTGGTCGTGTTGCCGGCGTCATGGAGCTGGCCGAGCATTTTCTGGTAGGCGAGCACCTGCCCCGAGTACCGGCAGGCGAGGTCAAAGAGCCGGCGCAGCAGTGCCGGTTTGTCCACCCGCGTGAGCAGCAGGACGTCGCGGGAGAGCGTGGTTTCGACGATGGCATCGAGTATGTAGCGACGCCAGCGTTCCGGGTCCTGAGTCAGCGCGGCCGCACCAGGGTAGCCGCCGAACCGGAGATAGCGGCCAAGGTCGAACCCGAAGGCATCCCGCATCTCAGTGAACGACCAATGAGGCAGGTAGATGACCTCAAACCGGCCGGTCAGGCTCTCGCCCAGGCCCTGCTGCATCAGCAGCGGGGCCGAGCCGAGAATGACGACCCGGAGCGGCAGACGCTCGGCAGCATCTTCGTCCCACAGGCGCTTTACTGACTCGGACCAGCCCGGCGCCTTGTGGATTTCATCCAGGGCCAGCACCGCTCCCCTGCGGCCGGCAGTTCGGGCCGATAGCCGGGCGGCGTCCCATTGCTGGGCGACCCAGTCGCTGCCGCGCAGGGAGGGTTCATCGGCCGAGACGTACGACGACGGTGTGCCGAGGTTCGCGAGCACCTGACGTACCAGCGTAGTCTTTCCGACTTGGCGCGGTCCGGCAACGACCTGGATGAATCGCCGGGGTTCGGCGAGACGCTTGCCTAGCACCGCGGCATGCGGGCGAACATACCCGCCACCGTCACCCCGTTTACTCAATACCATGAGTAATTTTACTCAAGACTGCGAGAAGTGCAAGAGGGAGCGGGAGGAGGGGATGGAGGAGGAATACGGAAAGGCGGGAGTTCAGGGCAGAAGAAGTCAGAAGCCAGAGACGAGATTGCAGAAGTCAGAAGTGCGGTCGGAGGTCAGGCCGGCTTCGGTTCCGGTTCGACCTTGGCGAGGTAGGTAGTTGCGGTCAGGCGGGCGAGGCGGCGGACACGGGCGATGTAATTCTGGCGCTCGGAGACGCTGATGGCGCCGCGCGCCTCGAGCAGGTTGAAGAAGTGCGAGCACTTGATGACATGGTCGTAGCCTGGATAGACGAGGCCAAGCTTGAGCAGGCGCTGGGCTTCTGATTCGAACTTGTCGAACATCTCGCGGTAGAGCGGGACGTCGGCTTCCTCGAAGTTGAACTTGGAGAATTCCTCTTCGTTCTGGCGGTAGACATCGCCCCAGGTCAGCGTGTCGTTCCACTTCACGTTGAAGATGGAGTCAACGTTCTGCACGAACATGGCGATGCGTTCGAGCCCGTAGGTAAGCTCGACCGGGATGACCTTCAGGTCAATCGAGCCGCACTGCTGGAAGTAGGTGAACTGGCTGATTTCGATGCCGTTGAGTTCGACCTGCCAGCCGAGTCCCCACGCGCCAAGGGTCGGCGACTCCCAGTCGTCCTCCGTAAACCGAATGTCGTTCTTCTTCAGGTCGATGCCGATGGCCTCGAGGCTTCTGAGGTACAGGTCTTGGACGTCAGCGGGCGCGGGCTTGAGGACGGCCTGGAGTTGCCAGAACTGCTGGACCCGTAGCGGGTTCTGGGCGTAGCGGCCGTCGCGCGGTCGCTTGGACGGTTCGATGTAGACGACGTTCCAGGGTCTGGAATCCAGCACGCGGATGAACGTGGCCGGGTTGAACGTGCCCGCGCCGACTTCGGAATTGTAGGGCGCCACGACCGCGCAGCCGCGCGCGGCCCAGTAGCCTTGGAGCCGGGCAACGATATCCTGCAGGCAGAGCGGGTCTGACACCTAGAGTCCCAGGTCAGGGGCGATGCCCTGCATTGCGGCGACGCAAATGGTCGTGAAGTCTTCCAGCGACAGCCCGAGCTCGGAGCAGGTGGCAATCTGTTCGCGGTTGGCCCCGGCCGCGAACTTCTTCTCTTTGTACCGGCGCAGGATGAAATCGGCGTCCACGTTCGCAAGCTTCTTCGTCGGGTGCATCAGCGCGGCGGCGACAATGAGTCCGGTGATAGGGTCAGAGGCATAGAGCGCGCGGTCGAGTCTTGATTGAATCGGCACGGCGCAGACATGCGCCTTCACGGCCTGGATGATGTCCGGTTCCACGCCCTTCTGGGCCAGAATCTCAGCGCCTACGTACCCGTGCTTGGACGTATCATCCTTCGTCTGGTCATAGTCCACGTCGTGGAGCAGACCGGCGAGTCCCCACTTTTCTTCGTCCTCGCCGAGTTTGCGGGCGAGCCCGCGCAGGCACGCTTCGGTAGCGAGCATGTGCTTCAGGAGATTCCGGTTCGTGACCATCGACGTCACGAGGTCGTAAGCTTCAGTTCGTGTCATGATTGCTCCAGCGGAATTATAGGGACGGCGCGGGGCAAGTCAAAAGGCAGAACTCAGAATGACCAATGACCAAGCGCCAATTCCCAATCAAACCCCAATGTTCAAATGACCGCGCTCTGTCCCTTCGTCATTGACTGGTCATTGGGACTTGGGAATTGGGGTTTCCTTCGTCGCCCCTTCATCCTTTCAGGCTCAGTCCTTCGAACGCCTTCTGCAAGCGTTCGATCTCGGCGTGGTGCGTCATGTCCAGGTGGAGCGGCGTGACCGAGATGTATCCCGAATAGACCGCCTCGAAGTCCGTGCCCTCGCTCCCCTCGAACGCCAATTCGCCGTCAATCGTCCACGAGATGCCGCCGTCCGGCAGGGTGCCTTTGATTGCCATGTCTTTGTAGATGCGCTTGCCCAGCCGGGTGACCTTCACGCCTTTGACCTCGCCGGCCGGGATGTTGACGTTCAGGAGCGTCTTGGTCGGCAGGATGCCGTCGAGCAGCAGGGGCACGAGCCGGCGCAGGAACCGGATGGTGGTGTCGCGGTTCTCTCCGGTCTTGAGGTAGGAGACTGCGACCGAGGGCATGCCGAGCATCGTGCCTTCGATTGCGGCGGCGACCGTCCCGGAGTAGAGCACGTCGTCGCCGAGGTTGGGGCTGTCGTTGATGCCGGAGAAGACGAGGTCGATTTCGCGTTTCAGGATGCCGTGGTGCGAGACGAGCACGCAGTCGGTCGGCGTGCCGTGGACCGCGAGCCAGTGCGGCCGCAGGCGCCAGACCTTGATGGGCTTGCGCAGGGTGAACGAATGGCTGGCAGCGGACTGGTTCACGGCCGGCGCGATGACCCAGACCCTGCCCAGGCCCTTCAGCCCGGCGTGCAGGTCTTTGATGCCCTGGGCCTCGACGCCGTCGTCGTTGGTCAGGAGAATCAGGGGCTTGGAACCGGTCTTGAGCATATCCAAGTATACTCATGGAAGTACAAAGGACAAAATAGTAAGGACAAAGCAAGAGGACGAAAGCAGGAAGGCCGAAGTTCGGATTTGCATGCTTTCCGCGTTGCTTTGTCCTTGCGCGTCCGCGCGGCGGGTTGGGTTTGACAGTTCGGGCCGCATGGCTAGAATGAACGTCCCGCTGGCGTAGCTCAGTTGGTAGAGCATCGGAATCATAATCCGAGTGTCAGGGGTTCGACTCCCTTCGCCAGCATCCGCAAATGCCGAATGTCGAACGCCGAAGGGCGGACTTCGGTTTCGATTAGAGCACCGGGTTGCGGCTGAAGGTACAGAAAATGGCATTACTGCTGATTCTCGATATGGATTGCACACGGCGGGGCCGAGGGCCCCGCTTTTACTTAGGCAGGAGGCAACATGGGTCTTGAGGAAACGAAGTCGAAGTTCGTCTGGATAAACGGCAAGTACGTGCCGTGGGCGGACGCGAACATCCACATCTGCTCGCACGTGATTCACTACGGCTCGGGCGTGTTTGAGGGCATCCGTTGCTACAAGACCCCGAAGGGGCCGGCCATTTTCCGACAGAAGGAACACACCGACCGGCTGTTCAACTCGGCGAAGATCTACCGTATGGATATCCCGTTCACGAAGGAACAGACGAACCAGGCGATGATCGACCTCGTCAAGAAGAACGAGCTTGAGGAGTGCTACATCCGGCCGATCGTCTATCGCGGGTACTACGAACTGGGTGTCAATCCGTTCACCTGCCCGGTGGACGTCGCGCTGATTACCTGGTACTGGGGCAAGTACCTGGGGCCGGAAGCGCTGGACTCCGGGGTTGATGTGATGGTGTCGTCGTGGAACCGGATGGCGCCGAATACGTTCCCGGCGATGTCGAAGACCTGCGCCAACTACATGAATTCGCAGCTCATCAAGATGGAAGCCATCAAGTACGGGTTCGTCGAGGGCATCGCGCTCGACGTCAACGGCTTCCTTTCCGAGGGTTCGGGTGAGAACCTGTTCATCGTCAAGGACGGAGTCATCCACACGCCGCCGCTGCACGCGACCGTGCTGCCCGGGATCACCCGGGCCACGGTGATTACCCTCGCCCGCGAGCTCGGGTACACCGTTATCGAAACGATGATGCTGCGTGAGTTCCTCTACATTGCCGACGAAGTCTTCTTCACCGGCAGCGCCGCCGAGGTGACGCCGATCCGTTCGGTGGACAAGATCACCATCGGCGCGGGAAAGTGCGGGCCGATCACCAAGCACCTGCAGCAGGAATTCTTCGCCATCATCGACGGCAAGAAGCCGGACAAGTACAACTGGCTGACATTCGTCCGGTAAGGATGAAAGAGGAAGGGATGAAACGGGAAAGGCTGAAGCCAGGAAACGGCCGCCTTCATCCTTCATCCCTCAGCCCTCTCCGGCCGTGAAGGTCGCGCTCGGCGCGGACCACCGCGGCTTCCGGCTCAAGGAGGAACTGAAGCGCTGGCTGGCCGCGCGCGGCGTTGACGTCGTCGACTACGGACCGGCCAGCCCGGACCGCGTCGACTACCCGGACTACGCTTTCAAGGTCGCCCGTGCCGTGGCACGGCGCCGGGCCGACCGCGGCATCCTGATATGTTCAACCGGGATCGGTATGTCCATTGCCGCGAACAAGGTGCGTGGCGTGCGCGCTGCCTTGGTCGACAGTGTACGGCTCGCGCGGTTGTCGCGCGAACACAACGAATCGAACGTGCTCTGCATGGGCGCCGACGTCATCTCCGGCGAGGAGGCGCGGCGGATTACGCGGACGTGGCTCGCGACCGAGTTCGCCGGGGGCCGACACGCGCGGCGCGTCCGTAAGTTGGGACGGGTTGGTCGAGTCTGACTGTTCGGGCGGCCTGGCTATATGATGCTAAACGCCTTGAGCGTCGCCAAGATAGTGGCGGCGGAGGCAGCAGCGCCGATTATCGGCACGTAGTCCTGCCACCACTTCAGCCCGACGCGCGGTATCATCACCACGTCGCCCGGCTCCACGACCGGGTTGATGCGTCCGGAAACGCGCCGGCCCGAACGCAGCACGTACATTGATCTTAAGCTGGCGTAGATGGTCGGGCCACCGGCCTGACCGACGTAGTTATCGGCCTTCAGGCCCGCGTAGTATGGAAACGGGCCCGGTTTCGTGACTTCACCCTCGACGTAGACCAGCGTATCGAAGGCCGGTACCACGACGACGTCGAAGTTAGCCATGTCGATATCGTCAGCCGAGTCTCTCTCAAATATGATGCGGCGGAGGTCAATTGGTATCCTCTTGCGTGCGCCGCTGCCGCCGACCACCAGCCGATCGATGTAGCTGCCGGTGAGGTCTGCCCACGGTGTGATGCCGCCGGCCTGGGTAATCACGTCGGACACTCGCGCGCCCTGTGTTAGTTCGTAGATGCCCTCACTTGTCCGTTCTCTCGTCAGATCCGGGGCATCGATCGTGGGGGCGCGCAAGCGGGACTCACCCCGGCCAAATACCGCTCCTTTCACCGTCGCCAGTCCCTCAACCGTGGGTATCTGGATGACGTCGCCCGATTGCACATACGGGTTGGCGTTCAGATCGCCACTTACCTCAAACCGCTCGATGTCGACGATGGAGTAGACGACGCCGCCCCGGATTAGTTTGATGTGAGTCCGGCTGCCGAGCGGCGCGATGCCGCCGGCCCGGGTGATGATCTGCGAGACGCGCTCTACCGGCAGAGCGTCGTACGCGCCAGGGCTTCTGACCTCGCCGGTCACGAATACGATGCCGGAACGCAGGCCGATCAGAGTCAACTTCACTCTGGCGGTCTTGAAGAGCCGGCACATGACCATCGTGAGGGTATCCTGGGCCTGGGCCAGCGTGAGCCCGGAAACCGGAATGACGTCAATCACCTCTTGCTTCTCATCCTTGACCGGGATGCTGATGTCCACTTTGCCTTCGTACGTCACCAGCGCCTCGTACGAATAGGCGACGCTGCCCTGCACCGTGACCTGAAGGCGGTCGCCGGGCGCCAAATAGTACTGGTCGGAGATGATCGGGCTTTCGACCCCGGGTAGCTTGAGGACTTGCGACTCGCTGAGCCCGGTCGCGCCTGCGGACGACGCGCCGTTGGCCGCTGAGGACGAGCTTTGGGCGGCCGTCGCCGCAGTAAAGAAGGCAAAAAGTACCAGAATCAGGGGAGTCTTCACCCGGCCATTCTATGGAGCATGAGGCAAGGTGTCAACTCGGGGCTGCGAACCGGGACGAGCACCTACCGACTGAACGAGCGCGCTGGCGAGCTTGATTCCACCCGCGAACAGCGCTGCCGCGCCGAGCCCTAGAACGGGTACGATCACCAGCGCGGTCAGTATTCCGCCGAGGCTGCCGCCGGTGAGATCAAGTCCGGTCAGCACGCCGGCAGCGCGACGGGGGGCAGAAGACACTTTTCCGTGGGTGGCGGCGCTGCCGGCCGCGGCGAACTGAAATCCGAGGCAGGCGCCCGCGATGCCGTTGCCGAGCAGCAAGGACCATTGCTGGCCACTCCGGATCAGAAGCAGAGTCGCGGCTGCGCAGGACGCAAGTGCGAGGTCGGAGCCGGTGAACGCACAAGCAAGGAATGACGAACGACGCACGGGTGATAAGCGCGTACCGACGAGACCGCCCAGCACGGTTCCGAGCATGAACGCTGTCACCAGGAGGGCGACGCCTGAAAAGACCGAGCCGAACCGGACCTGCCAGGTAAACACGAGCAGCGACGATACCGACGCTCCCGAAAACCCGGAGGTCAGAACCGCAAACCCACGGCTGAAGTATCCGGCAGGATCCGCCGTCGCCAACGCACGGCGGCGGCGGTAGAGTGCTCCGACCAGGCCGACAAGGAGCAGCGCTGCCATCAGAAGAGGCAGAACATCCGGCGACATGCCACCGAGTCTCTCGTAAAGCGCTCCGAACCCGGGTGAGACCAGCCGGTTCTCCCGCACCATGTTCAAGAAGAATTCTCGTGGGACGACTGATGTCGATAGTCGCGCTGTCCGACTGGGGGCACCGAGGCCGACAGCGAGACGTGATGAACCGATGTCGATCTGCGCGGCCAACAGCCGCTGCCGAAACGGGTCGAGCAAAGCGGCGAGGTAGGCCGAGTCGAGCATCCTTGGTGAAAGTGAAAGTCGCGCAAGTCGCGGGAACAGGGTCGCGGCTTCGAGGGCCGGCCGGCGGTCGGATGCAAGCAGGAGTGGGAAGTCGGCCGCGACTGGCAGGGCGTATCTGAATGCGGTCATGATGGTCTGCTGCCTGGTGGAAATGAGCGCCACCAGGTCCGGGGACAGGCTGGCCGGGTTTCCCGGTCCGGCAACCGCCAGTATTCCGCCGGGCGCGAGGCGCGAACGGCAGAGCCGGTAGAACTCGGCCGTGAACAACCGGCTCGCGCCGAGACTGGTTGGCGCCGCGTCGGTCAGTATTATGCAATCGTAGTCACCGGAGGTCATACTATCCGACCGGTGCCGTAGAGGCCGACCGAGGAATTCGAGCGGGTCCGCGATCCGGTATGAGAACGATGGGGCGCCGGCCGTCGATGGATTCATTCCGACGGAGGTATCGGTCGCGAGGACGGAAAGAACGGCCCGCATCATGGCCGGGTCGAGCTGGACGGTCGTGACCTCGATGTCCGGGCGGAAGCGTGCAAGCGTGATCGGGATGGCCAGGTCCTGGCCGAGCACGAGGACGCGGCGGGGGGCGGGATGGCAGAGCACCGGCAGCAGCGCGAGCTCCTCAACCCGTTCAGTCCCGGTAGTCGGTGCGGTGGCGACCGGCAGGCCGTCGTAGAGGACAATCCGCTGGCCGGCCCGTTCGAGCCGGACAATCTTGCCATAGGGCGAATTGGCGATCGCTGTGACCCGCTGCCCGCGCCAGGCCGCGCCCCACGCCAACTTCTCGGCCGGCAGTCCTAGCACCAGCAAGGCAAGCACTCCCAATCCGAGGGTCCACATCGTCCATTTCGTCCGTGGCCGTCCTTGTCCGAATCCCGCAGCCGCGACAAGCGGCAGCGCCGACAGCGCGACCATCGAAAGCGATGGCATTCGGTTGAGCAGAAGGAAACAGACAAGTCCGGCCAGCGCCGTTCCAATCCCCTCCCACACATAGGCGGAGCCGACGCCACCGGCTATCGGCCCGGCGTCCGGAGCCGGCTGAGCGTGAATGGCCGCCGCGGCCACGAATAGCGCGCCGTGCGATGCCGCGGGCAAGAACACGACCGCAAATGTCGCGAGCAGCAGCAGCGGAATCGACAGAGTCTCGCCGGGCAGAACTCCAAGCAGCGGCCGCGCCAGTACCGCGGCCGGCACCGAAATCAGGGAGCAGATAACGGAGAGGGCGCAAAGAAACGTCGTGCGCTCAACGATGAACGATGCACGAGCGCTCCCGGCAAGCCAGGCGCCGAGTGCCTCGCAGAGAATCCAGACCGCGACCGTGACGCCGGCCGAGAGTTCGTTGCCGCCGTACGCAGCCATCAGTTCGCGCAGAACGACTATCTGAGTTGCAATGCCGAGGCAGCCGACCGCCGCGAGCAGCAGCGCGCTGCTGCCTGGCCGGGGCCGTCGACGCCAGTCGGGGTTTTCAAGAAGTCTGGGGGCGTCCTGCCGTGTGCCGGACATGGCAGCTAATCGTATGGTCCCGACGCAGGGAGTCAATGCCGGGCGGAATTCGGTCAGCGGCAGGGCTTGAGTCGTCCGGCCGTTATGGTAGGATAGATCACATGGGGATTGCCCGGCTGATTGACCATACGCTGCTCAAACCCGAGGTAGTGCCGGCGCAGGTTGAACAGCTATGCGCGGAGGCGGCTGAGTACGGGTTCGCCGCCGTCTGCGTCAATTCGTGTTACGTCCCGCTGTGCCGCAGACGGTTGGAAGGAACCAATGTAAGAGTCTGCACCGTCGTGGCGTTCCCACTGGGCGCGATGCTGCGCGAGGCCAAGGCGGCAGAGGCTGCGGCCGCGGTGAATCTCGGGGCCGACGAGCTGGACATGGTGATGAACATCGGCTGGTTAAAGGCGGGCGCGGACGAGATGGTGGTTTCGGACATCCACCGGGTGCTGGACGCGGCTCAGAACCGCCCGGTGAAGGTCATCATCGAGACCGGCCTGCTGACCGAAGAAGAGAAGGCGCGGGCGACGAGGCTGGTGGTCGAGTCCGGCGCGTCGTTCGTGAAGACCTCCACGGGCTTCTCGACCGGCGGCGCCACGGTCGAGGACGTGTTATTGCTTGCCCGTACGGCGGCGGGCAGGATTGGAGTGAAGGCCGCGGGCGGCATCCGTGACTACGCCACCGCCCTGAAGATGATTGAGGCCGGGGCAACGCGCATCGGCACGAGCTCCGGCGTCGCGATAGTCAACGAAGAAAGGAATCAAGGGCTCAAGGAACCAGGGGCCAAGGGTGAGGCATCCGCCTGAACCCTCGAACCCCTGAACCCTGGAACCCTGTACTCAAGGAGGACCGAATGGCCTACGGCAAAATGAAGGAGTTCCTGCAGACCGAACTAAAAGGCGTTCGCGAAGCAGGTCTCTACAAAGAGGAAAGGTACATCTACGGACCGCAGGGTGCCGACATCCACGTCGAGTTCCCGACCGGCGCGCCCCAGAAGGAGGTCCTGAACTTCTGCGCCAACAACTACCTCGGGCTTTCAAGCCATCCCGAGACAGTCAAGTCCGCGCACAAGGCGCTCGACGACTGGGGCTACGGCATGTCGTCGGTGCGGTTCATCTGCGGCACCCAGGACATCCACCGCCAGCTCGAGACGAAGATCGCAGCCTTCCTCGGGCTCGACGACGCGATTCTCTACTCGTCGTGCTTCGATGCCAACGGCGGCCTGTTCGAGGCCCTGTTCAAGGAAGAGGATGTAATCATGACCGATGCGCTCAACCACGCATCGGTGATTGACGGCATCAGGCTCTCCAAGGCGAAGAGGTTCATCATCAAGCACATGGACCTCGCCGACCTCGAAGAGAAGCTGAAGTCGGAAGAGGTGCAGAAGGCCCGGTTCCGCGTCTTCGCGACCGACGGCGCGTTCTCGATGGACGGCGACGTCGCCCTGCTCCCCCAGATCTGCGACCTGTGCGAGAAGTACGACACCCTGGTAATGGTCGACGATTCGCACTCGACCGGGTTCATGGGCAAGCACGGCAAGGGCACGCACGAGCACTGCGGCGTGATGGGCCGCGTGGACATCATCACCAGCACCATGGGTAAGGCGCTCGGCGGCGCGTCCGGCGGGTTCACCGCCTCCCGCAAGGAGATAGTCGAACTGCTCCGCCAGCGTTCCCGGCCCTACCTCTTCTCCAACACGCTGCCGCCGGTAATCGCCGCCACGGCCGTGACCATCATCGACCTCCTGTCCAAGTCCACCGAGCGGCGCGACAAGCTCGAGCGCAACACCATGCACTTCCGCAAGGCGATGACCGACGCCGGGTTCGACATCCGGCCGGGCGTGCATCCCATCGTGCCGATCATGCTCTACAACGCCAAGCTGGCCCAGGACTTCGCCCGCGACATGTATGCCGAAGGCATCTACGTCATCGGGTTCTTCTACCCGGTGGTGGGCAAGGGCCTCGCCCGTATCCGCGTTCAGCTTTCGGCCGGACACGAGACGGAGCACATCGACAAGGCCGTTGCCGCCTTCACCAAGATCGGCAAGAAGTACGACATCCTGCACAAGACCAAGGACGAGGTAATCGCCAAGTACGGCCTGTAAGTCACAATCGACATCAAACGGGGCGGCATCCTGCCGCCCCGTTTCTTTCCGCTCGTGGCCCGCTAACCGCCAACCGATCCCCGCTTCGGATACCGATCCGGCAATCCAAAATCGGCAATCGTCAATCAAGAATGGGTTAACCGCCAAGTCCGCCAATGTCCGCGTAGCCTGAACTATCACTTCTGACTTCTAGCTTCTGACATCTGGCTTCGATTGTCCCCACTCGACCCTCGTATCCTATCCCTGCCAGCCGATAGACCTCGACTAGTGCGGCTCGTGCAGATATACTTCAGCAATGAAGTTCATGCAGCACTTCAGGACGAGATGAAGGTAAAGTACTTTCAGGACACCGACACCCTGTTGGTTGACTTCAGTGACAGAAAGATCGTTGAGACACACGACCTGAACGAGAACGTTCTGGTCGAACTCGACGATGCCGGCCGCGTGGTCAGCATGACGATTGAGCACGCCAAGCAGCAGACTGACGTCGCCGAGTTCTCGTACCGACTTGCCGGCATTGAGCAAGAACCCGACGCGCTGGCCGTCTGCGACCGACCGGCCCGCAAGGGCCGAAACCGCTGACCGACCGCTCGTAACCCGCTAGCCGCCAACCGATCTCCGCTTCGGATACCGGTCCGGCAATCCAAAGTCGTCAATCAAAAATGGGTTAGCCGCCAAGGACGCCAAGATCGCCAAGTCCGGAACCAAGCTCTACCACCAAGACACCAAGGCACGAAGCTCCGAAGGGATTGCCCGTCACTCGATCCCTTGAATCCTTGAATCCTGGACCCCTCTTCTATCACTTCTGCATTCTGGTATCTGGTCTCTGATTTCTGAATTATCGGGTGCCCGCATCTCGATCTCTCTTTCTACCTCATGAAACCTTGTTCCTCTTCCATTGACTCCAATCCGCCTTGAGCTACAATCCGGCGATATGTCAGACCCTGAGTCTGGTCTGCCTGTGATGGAGGCGCGGAACACGTTGGGCGCTCCTTCTCCGTCTGGCTACGCGCGTTTTGCCGTCGGCAGGGCGTAAAGCACTCCGAATGGCTGGCCGAACGTTCGATCACGAATTCATCAAAGAGGCTGGCCTGACACAGCCGGGCGACATACGTGGACGGCTCTACTTCATGACGTACCTGGACGTGCTCGGACAAAAGGATATTCTGCGGCGCGCTCATGGTCCATACTCCGAAGCGGCGCAACTCCAGGAGGCCATTACCGCGGTCGAAGAAGCGGTCCAACCAATATACTGGTTGCGGCTTGCTGCGGCCGAGTTGTGCAGGCAGTATCGGGAGGCCCAGAAGACGCTAGCGGGGACGTACGCGGGCTACACATTCAGCGAACTCAAGTCGCAGAGTTTCGGCGACACCGTAATCATGTTTGCCCAGCTGCACGATGAGACAAGCAGCCACCACCTCATGATGCCAGCGGTTGAGGCCGGTCTGATGAGCGCAGCCCTACTCTATCTGCAGGGGCTGGCCAAGGGCTTTCCCCTCCGTGGCGGGATTGACGTCGAGGTCGGTGCCAACCTGAGTCCTGGGGAAGCGTACGGCCACGCGCTCTGCGCCGGAAACCACTTGGAATCACGGATAGCGGATTCCCTGAGAGTAGTTGTGGGCCCGGGGCTGCTAGGCGTCATCGACAGCGCCTTGGCCCTGCCAAACACGGGCGACTACATCATGGAACGGGCGTTGGCCAAAGAGGCAAGCCGACTCGTGTCGCGGGATGCCGCTGATCGGGCGTTCATACTAGACTACCTGGGCGAAAAGGTGAAGAAAGACGCCTCCGTGCTTAGACTCCCATTCGATGAGGAGGCCCGTGCAGCCCACTCGTTCCTAGTCGCTCAGCAAGAACGTTGGGCGCGGCTGGGCGAACTAACCCGTGCTCGAAAGTACTCGACCGCTCTAGACTACTTCCGTTCGAGGGGTTTCTAGGCATGTCAGGAGCAGGACTCAATGCAGGCAGCTCCCCGATCACGGCCCCGACACGCCTCACATGGCATCGACCGCGCCCCAATTCCGCCCGGACATCTGCCCCGTGCGCCATTTGACACCCCCGCCCGATGTTCCGGGAATCCGACACTGAATGCTGGAGGGAGTTCCAAGAGCCGCGTATATGGTAATAGGTGGCCCTGAGGGCCTCGTGCAGGCCGCATGTTCCACCCAGGCTGCCATTCTGTGGATGGTTTGCCTTCGCCCAAAGGAGGTCTTGTGAGGAAGCTATCTGTGTTGACGCCGGTTATCCTCTGCCTGTGCCTGACGGTCCTGTCGTCTGGACGTGCGACGGAAACCGTGGTTCGGGATGCTCCGTCCGCCGAAAGCGAGCAGGGAGTGCTCGAGGACGGCCCCAGGCAGCGGTTGGACTCCCTGCTAATGGTACCGACACCTCCTTACAGATTCAGAGCCCATATCCCAGCACCGGCCGAGCCAAGGCCGGCAGCGGGACTGGATTCGGCTCTCGCGGCTCTCGCCCAGATGCTGACCGACAGCACCCATTGCGAGTCCCTGCCTCGACTGGCGGTCACGCCCTTCGAGGAACTGAACGGCTCAGTAAGCGATACGGACGCCTACATGGCCGAAGCGCTGGAAGCGTTTCTGACCAGTTCCGGCCGGTGCCGGGTAGTCGAGCGCGAGGCGGTCGCGCAGCTTCTCGGTGTTGTCGCGCCAACGCGGGCCGCGGTGATGGACACTACTGCCCGACGCAACTTAGTCAGAGTATTCCGGCTCTCCGGAATCGTAGCAGGCACGGTCGCGCATATGGATGGCGGCCTGAAGGTCATGGCCCGCGTGGTAAACTCGCGGACCGGCCTTATCACCCGCACGGGTGAGGTCTGGGTCAGACCGGAGGCAAGGCCCCAGAACATCCCGCCCGGGCCCCCGCCACGCGTTCCTCCGACGTACCCTCCTCCTCCGCCGGGCGTCATTCGGTTCGAGGGCGAAGACATGAAGATCCTGCACGTGACGGGCGGCACCGCAGGCCGGCAGCCTTCCGACCAAAGGTGGGCGGGCTCGTGGAGCGGTGGCGCTCACCTGTGGTGGCGCAACACCAAGCTAGGTGACAGGCTTGAGCTGGGCTTCGACGTAGCGACGACGGGCACATATGAAGTGAAACTCCAGTTGACCAAGGCCAACGACTACGGCATCGAGCAGTGCTATCTGGATGGCCGCAAGTTGGGCGAACCCCTGGACCTGTACAACGGTCGGCCCACAGACGGTAACTCGCACGGAGTGACCACCACCGGTCCCCTGGACATGGGCAGTCACGCGCTCAAGCAGGGCCAGCACACGCTGGAATTCCGCATCGTGGGCAGCAACCCCAAAGCGGTCCAGTCGTACATGTTCGGCATCGACTATCTCGATCTGGTAGGACCGGCTTCGCCCGGAGGCGGCAGGAGAGCAGGAAAACGCAGCGTGTACCCGGACACGGTCGTCGCAAGCATCCCGACGACCGACGGCCATCCCCAGAACCTGGTCTGCCCGCGCAACACCGGTCGGGTCTACATCACCGGCGAGTACGATGACGCCGTCTACGTCATGCGGACTTCGGACAATGTCATCGTCGATACCCTGCACATCGCGTGCGGCCCAACGCATATCGACTGCGACGCGGACGGGCGACACGTATACGTCGGCAGCTTCGATGAGTATCACCCGAACGCCCCGGACCGCCTCTACTCCATCCGCACTTCCGACAACACCGTCATTGACAGCGTCGACCTGATCGACGCCCCGCGCGGCGTCGCGTGCCTGCCGAATGGCGAGTACATCTACATCGCGCTGGGCAACCCCACCAACAAGGTGGCCGTCATCCGCACCTCGGACTTCTCGGTCGTAACCAACATCCCGGTCGGGGCCGAGCCCTGCGGCATCGGCGCCCTGCCCAACGGGCAGTTCGTCTACGTGACCTGCTCCTATTCCGGTCTGGTCTATGTCATCAGGACCTCGGACAATACAGTCGTCAGGACAATCGATGCCGGCGCCTCAGTTCATCGGCTTGCGGTCCTGCCGGACGGCGACTATGTCTACGTCAGCCGGTACGAATACGGCGCGCCGGTGATGGTGATTCGCACGTCGGATAATCACGTCGTAGACAGCATCCCGGTGTCCGCTGGCCGGGCGTGCGGCCTCACTGCGTTACCAGGCGGGCAATATGTCTACGTGACAAACCGGGACGCCAATAGCGTGGAGATCATCCGCACATCGGACAACACCGTCGTCAAGACCGTCGGCGTCGGCAGCACACCCTACGGCGCGGCCAGCCTGCCGGATGGTTCCGGTGTCTATGTTGCCAATCGGGGCAACTCTGTTTCGTTCATCGGATACAGACGCTAGGCGCAGGCGTTCGACTGGATCGAGGGCGGCGCAAGTCGCCCTTCGCGTTTCTGTCAAGGGGGAGGGACACGTCCTCAGTTTCTGATCCGCCGCGCCAAGTAGGTTGTTTGCGGCGGAGCTGGCGGTGTGCAGGAAAGGTGCTGGGGGTTAGTGATTAGAGATGAAGTCGAGGAGGCGAGGGCGCAGGTTCGCTGGCGTGAGTGACCAGACCAGCAGGCAGTTTGCAGTGGTCGGAACCGGACGGCACGCCGCGAGTCCTTCAGCCACGGGTGGAGAGCAGCATTTTCATCGCTCATTCCAGATCCCGTTTGTGTAATATAGTGGGAGCGTGGCATCAATGCTGTTGAAAATCGGGGCTATTGCAGGTGAAAGGTGCATGCAGACGGACGTAAGCTGTCATCCGGCGTTGGATCGCGTCGACGGTGCTGAGTCCGGAGAC
>Ga0335071_10000121_pt1 | contig 91992 bp, 73 predicted proteins | sample Lox_Sample_15_FD_206724 | JGI IMG/M metagenome (GOLD analysis project Ga0335071, IMG submission 206724) | Soil microbial communities from Loxahatchee National Wildlife Refuge, Florida, United States - Lox_Sample_1.5 | ecosystem: Environmental > Terrestrial > Soil > Wetlands | place: USA... | reverse complement strand
AACCGTTATGGACGAGTCGAGCCCCTGTTCATTGAATGTTGGTTCAACCAGCGTTGATTACCCACCTGCTTTGCAGGCCGGTTTCTATTGCGGATAGTAGGGACAGTCGCGAAGAATTGCAAGTCTTGTGCGGGGTGACCAAGGTGTGATACGTTCTGCACTCTTTGCCGATTAGGAACGAAGTGCACAAGCGGAGCCGTGCCGCGGAACGCAACGAACTATCGGAGAACGCAGTGAGTTAACCGATCTTGCGGCTGTCTTCGAGAACCTCGTCGAGCATGCCGCGCAACGTGAGAGCGCGCGCATGACCATCGTGCGTCACGGCACCACCGCCCGCGCGGTAGAGCTCGTCGGCAAGATTGAGGGCCGCGAGCACGGCGACGCGCAATGAATCGACGGTACGACCCTGCGAAGCCACCGCACGCATCTTGGAGTCGACCAGTTCGGCGAGCTTGTGGATATGCGCCGGGTTCTGGCCGGTGAGGTGATACGCCTGATCGTAGATGTGAACGGTGGTGTAGCCGGGAGGCACACCAGTCTCAGTCTTGGTCATCTGTCACCTCAGAGTTCGAGAGCGTCGAGCTGTGCGAGCAGCCGTTCCACACGCTGGCGGACTTGATCGCGCTCGGCTCGCAGCGAGCGAATTTCCTGCTTCAGCTGGTCGACGACCGGGGACTGCTCGGAGAGTTGCGCTTCAGCATGGGCGGCGCGCTCTTCGGCTGCCGCGCGCGCCTGGCGTTCGCGCTTCACCAGTTCAACAGCACGCACGACACGCTCTTCGAGCGCCGAGAAATCGTCGGCGCTGAGGGTCAGGGCAGGGGGCTCAACCGAAGACGGCATGGGATTCGGCGCTCCTTTGCGCTCTGCTGCAACCTCAGGTTCAAAGAATGTCTGCGACATCAAAACTACCTCCGCGCTTTCGCGCTTCGTGCAAGTATAGCGCTGTGTTGACGCCAGGTTAAGACCTGGTGATGTGGATTTGCCGCATGCCCGACTAGGAACGGAGGCGCGCGCCAACTGCTGCGGCGGCAGCCACTATCTGGGCCTGAAAGCTCTGCAGCTCCTCCTCGCGGAGGGTGCGGTCGGGCGCCTGAAAGGTGACCCCCAGGAGCAGGGAGTAGTCGTGGGCGCCGAGCTTTGCATCGCGAAAGACCTCGCGGGCGCGCCAGTCGACCAACTCGGGAATGCGCAGGGCGGCCAGGGCCCGATCGATCCGATCCCAGGGAACGCTCTGGTCAAGGATGAGCGAAAAGTCGCGGCGGACGGGCTGGAAGCGCGAGATCTCACGAGAAGCCGCGGTGCGCAAAGGCAGCTTGTAAAGCCGGTCGAGGTAAATCTCGCCGAGAAGCACCGGGTCCTTGATCTTCCGGGCTGCGGCCTCACTGGGATGCAGTTGGCCGAACCAGCCGACGGTGATGCCGTCGGCGGTGACGCGCGCGGCACGATAGGGATGCAGCCAAACGGGCATGAGGCCTGCTTCGGGCGGGAAGCGATCGAAATAGACAGAGCGGACGTTGAAGCGCGCGAGCAACTGCTCGACAACGCCCTTCATGTCGTGGAACTCGATAGCCCGTCCGGGATGCAGTGCGGATTGCTCGGGGAGCGCCCCGGCGGCACCGAAGGCAAGAGCAGGGCGTTCCTCTACTCTCTCTGTCGACCCGCTGAAGACCGTGCCCAGTTCGAAGAGACGGACATCGGGGACATCGCGGTGGAGGTTGCCGGCGACGGCTGCAAGCATCGCCGGGATGAGCGAGGGACGCATGACGCCTGCTTCCTCGCTGAGAGGATTGCCGAGAGGCACGACGAGCCTAGGTTGGGGCGCGGTGAGGGCCGCGTCGGCGGGAGAGCAGAAGGTGCTCCCGATGGCCTCGTGGAAGCCGGCTGCGAGCAGCGTGCGCCGGACAGCGGCTTCAGCGTCGGCCCACGGCAGAGCCTGTACGCCACCAGCGAACGCGGGAAGCGTGTTGGCGAAGCGGTTGTAGCCGTAGACGCGGGCGACCTCTTCGATCAGATCGATTTCGCGCTCAAGATCGAGACGCCAGCTGGGAAGGGTGACGTGCCATGCGGAAGCACCGGCGGACGCGAGAACGCAGCCGAGCGCGGTAATGACACTGTCGACTGTGGAGGCGGTGATTCCTTCGGGATCGACCGTTGTACCGAGAATGCGTTGCACTTCGCTCAGGGCCAGGGAGATGGGCTTGCGATGTGCAGTGCGCGCTTCGATTGCGGGCACACGTACATCGACAAGGTCGCCTTCGACCGATCCGCCGTTGGCGAGAAGAATCTTCGAAACGAGCGCGGAGGCGACAGGCGCGGCGTTGAAGTCGGCGCCACGCTCGAAGCGGTGGCTGGCGTCGGTGTGCAGGCCATGACGGCGGGCGGTACGACGGACGGCCATGGGGTCGAACCAGGCTGCCTCGACGAGAACATTCCTGGTGTCGGCGGTGATCATCGTGTCCCAGCCGCCCATGACACCGGCGAGGCCGAGGGCTTTCACGTGATCCGCAACGACGAGGTCTTCAGGATCGAGGACGCGATCCATACCGTCGAGGGTTTTGAGCTTTTCGCCCTTGCGGGCGCGGCGGACGATGATGCCCCCCTCGATCTTGTCGAGGTCGAAGGCATGCGTAGGTTGCCCCATCGCAAGCCAGGCAAAGTTGGTGGCATCGACGGCGTTGGAGATCTTCTTTTGCTCGAGGAGGCCGAAGTAAGTTGCGACCTCGGCACCGGGGAACCAGTCGCGCGATTCACCGATGGTGATGCCACGCAGAACGCGCGCCGTGAAACGGCCGCAGGCATCCTGGGCTTCGATCTGGACGGAGAAAGGCTGCGCGGCCGGCGAATGCTTCGGAAGAGATACGTCGAGGGGCTTGAGTTCGACGCCGTAGATGGCGGCGGCCTCGCGCGCGATGCCGTAATGGTTCATGGCGTCGACGCGGTTGGTCGTGATGTCCATCTCGTAGAGAGAACCGTTGCCGGCACCGAGATCGAAGATGCCTTCGACGGCGATGCCACGCAGAGTTAGGTCTTCGGCAAGCTGGGCGTCGGAGACGGAGAGCTCGGGCAGGTAACTGCGAAGCCATTTGGTGAGAATCTTCATGCAAACTGCCCCAGGAACCGCATATCTCCGGAAAAGAACTGACCGATATCGCTGACGCCGTACTTCATCATGGCGATGCGCTCGATGCCCATGCCGAAGGCGAAGCCGGAGATCTTCTTCGAGTCATAGGCGGGCTGTTTCTCCGCAGCAAAGGCGAAGACCGCAGGGTCGACCATGCCGCAGCCAAGTAGTTCGATCCAGCCGGAGTGTTTGCATTTGCGGCACCCTTTGCCGCCACAGAAGATGCAACTGATCTGCACATCGGCCGAGGGCTCGGTAAACGGGAAGAACGACGGGAAGAAGCGCGTTTTAACCGACGAGCCAAAGAGTGCCTTCATGGCGTGATCGAGGGTGCCCTTGAGATCAGAGAAGGTGATGTTGGTGTCGACGCAAAGGCCCTCGACCTGATGGAAGATCGAGGAGTGAGTGGCGTCGTCGGCTTCATTGCGGTGCACTTTGCCGGGAATTACGATGCGGATCGGCGGCGGCTGCGACTCCATGGTGCGCATCTGCACGGGTGAGGTATGCGTGCGCAACAGCAGGCGATCGCGAAGCGGCCGGCGTTCCTGGTTGGCGATGACCAGCGTGTCCTGGGTGTCGCGCGCGGGATGGCCCGGCGGGAAGTTCATCGACTCGAAGTTGTAGAAATCGGTTTCGACTTCGGGTCCGACGCCGACAGAGTAGCCAAGAGCGGCGAAGACGGACACGATTTCGTTCCAGGTGCGCGTGATGGGGTGTTCAGCGCCAGTGAGGCGGCGGGTGCCGGGCAGCGTGATGTCGACGGCTTCGGCAGCGAGGGCAGCATCGCTTGGGCCCGAGCCTGCTGCTTGTTCGAGCAGACCTTCGACGAGGTCCTTGAGGACCTTAAAGCGTTCGCCGACGGATTTTTTGGCGGCGGGCGGAGCGGCCTTGAGCCAGGCAGAGACGTCATTCAGCCGGCCCTGTTTGCGGCCCAGCCAGCAGAGACGAAATGCCTCGACGGCGTCGGGAGTGTGGAGAGCCGCGGCTTCTTCGCGGGCCTGTGCGGCGACCTGCGCGAATGCTTTGTCGAGCGCATCATCGTCGAACGACGACGGTGGTGGAATTTCAGTAGTCATTGCGAACACTCAGGATAATGGATGGAGCTCGGACGTCCCAAAGCAGAACGGCCCGGAGCCTGAGCTCCGAGCCGTTTCGAGTGACGTCACCAGTCCGGTGTTGTCGCGGGGTAAGAGCCTTAGGCAGCCTTCTTCTTTTCGCTGGCCAGAGCAGCTTTCGCCTGCTCCGCCAGCTTGGTAAAGCCCGCTGCGTCGTGCACGGCGATGTCGGCCAGAATCTTGCGGTCGAGTTCGACGCCGGCCTTCTTCAGTCCATTGATGAGCTGCGAGTAGCTTGTGCCGTTGAGCTTGGCGGCGGCGGCGATGCGCACGATCCACAGAGAGCGGAACTGGCGCTTCTTCTGGCGGCGGCCGGTGTAAGCGAACTTCAGTCCGCGCTCGACGGCTTCCTGCGCTGCCTGATAGAGCTTCGATTTTGTAAGGAAATAACCGCTCGCCCGATCGAGGATCTTTTTGCGGCGGTCATTGCGTTTGGTACTGCGTTTGACGCGAGGCATGGTTGGTTTCTCCGTTTGTTGGTGCGGTTTCCGCGGCTGGAGGCAGGAGGGCCGGATTTTGCCGGCCTATGGGCCTCTTCACTCGCTCATTCAAGCCTGAATCACTCCGCCGGTGCTGAATCGTTCCGTGCGGGGGGCTGCTTCGCAGGCAGCCCGACTGCATCTGCAGGTCGGACCCAAGCCAAAGGTCCGCTGCACGCAGTGCTCAGGCGTAGGGGATCATGCGCGCTACCTTCGCGTGGTCGCCGTCGGAAACGATCAGGCTCTTGCCGAGCTTGCGTTTCACTTTGGGCGATTTCGACGTAAGGATGTGCCGCGTCTTCGTCTGGTTCCGCTTGATTTTGCCGGTACCAGTCTTTTTGAAGCGCTTGGCCGCGCCCGAATGGGTCTTCAACTTGGGCATTTTTCTTCTCGATTTGGACTGATTCGACAGGTCCTACCGCGCAGGCGCAGAGATTCCCTCTGCCGGAATGCGGACCAAATCAGTATAACCCAAGCAGAATCTTGCTGCCACTCCATTGTCCTGCGCGCACGTGCGGGGTACGGTGGCTCTATGGCCATCCTGAGCCTAGATCTGGCATTCCGAAGCTGGCGCGATCTGGGGATCGTGGTGATGGAGCGTGGGTTAGAAACCGGAAGCCCCGTCCATTGTGAGCTTGTATGTTGGGACGAGCCGGGGCCGGTGCAAGCCGAGATGCTAGCAGGGCGACTGAATCATCTATGCGGAATCCGGGATATTCGGATTGTGATGCTGGACGGCCCGCAGGCCTGGAAGTCTGTCGAGAACGAGTCGCCCCACGCCAGGCTGAGCGAGCGCGTGCTGAACGCGGCGGCCAAGATGGGATTGCCGGGCATGGTGAAGCCAGTGACCTATCGGGCGTTCGCGGAGTTCTGCGTGGATGTGTATGACGCCCTGCGCCGGCGGGGGTGGAGGCGGCTGGCCTCGCGCAACCGGCCGAGAAACTCAAGTGAGCACGTTCTTGTCGAGAGCTACCCCTATGCCGCGTGGAAGGCGCTCGGGATCCGGCCACTGCCTGCAAAGCGGCGAGCCAGGGTTTGCGATCTGGCCGAGGCCTTCGCGGCGTTGCAGGCTGTTGTGCCTTTGACCGTGAATCAGCCGCCGAACCACGACCAGATGCAGGCGATTGTCGGCGGACTCGCCGGGCTCGCACTCGAAGCACGGAATCAGGTCGGGGCGCGGATTGTTGGGTCCACGCCGCGACGCGAAGGTGGTCATTGGCGCGAGGGCTTTATCGTGGTGCCGGAGCCAATTCGGTCCTCGACCCCATCGTGGCCCAATGTGCGCTGGCTGAATTAATTCAATTGAATTACAAGCCGAATCGGCTGCCATTATGCTGCTACAGGAGTGTGGTAGATTCTCCGTCATGCGAAAGCGGCAACTTGTTTTCCTGCTGTTCCTTTCAGCGGCCTATGCCATCGCGCAGGCCGGCGGTGGACAATCGAGTCCACCCTGCACTTCCACCGTTGTCGGCGATCTGCGCATTGAGCATTTCGACAGCAAGGTGCTGGGGGCACCGCAAACTCTGCGCATCTGGCTGCCGCCGGGTTACAGCGAAGCCGCCAATGCGCAGCGCAGTTACCCCGTGCTCTACGCTTTTGACGCACAGTCGTTCTTCGATCGCTGCACCAGCCCGTTCGACAACGAAGTGCAGATGGATGAGACCCTCACCCGGCTTATCGGTGCGGGCAAGGTGGAACCCATCATTGTGGTCGGCATCGACTCCCCGGTGGAGGCCTCCCGTGCCGCGTTTCCCCATCCTCCACTCGACATGAAGGCGCGTAGCAGCATGCTCGTGGAGGACCCGGACAACGTCGCCGCCACAGCGTACCGGTTTGACTTTGAGCCGCATGGCCAGCGCCTGGCGCCATTCTTCACCACCGAATTGATGCCGCGGATCGAGAAGGAATTCCGCATCAGAAGGGGCCGCGCCTCTACAGCCATTGGCGGTTTCTCCTACGGCGGCGTGGCCGCTGTCAACCTACTGGTTGAACTGCCAATGGTCTTCGGGATTGGGTGGATTGAAAGTCCGAGCGCCTCGCCGGCCAATGGCGCCCTTGCGCGCCGCACCCAGTATCTGGCCGTCGCGCCGTTGCGCGCCTATGTGGGAGTTGGCGACCGCGAGTCGATTAAGTCTTACAAGGTGATGAGCGACGCGGGCCTGGATCCCGCCGCCTTTGATCGCAACTTCGCGCAAGATGCCCGCGCGATCGCGGACAACTTCAAGGCTGCGGGCGGCGCCGATCCCCAGGTGTTGTTCGTGGAAGAACCCGAGGCCGACCATAGCGAAGCCAGCTGGGCTCGCCGCTTTCCGGCCGCCATTGCATTCTTGTTCCCGGCGCAGAAGTGAGCATCTCCGCGGAAAAGCGTGTGAAACCCTCGCAGGCCGCATGGCCCACGTTGGGAACTCCACCGCGCACAGCGCGAGGTTGCCCCATGTCTCCCGCTTTGGGGACGTGGGAAAACCGGATGCATCCTGGCCGCGCGCAAAGCACCGCCACGGCAGATAAATTGACACTCGCAAGAAACCACGCGAGGCTTCCGCCACGCTCCATGGAGCCTGAACCGTGCGCTATACGCCAGGCGAAACGAGATCAAGCGCCTCTTCCGCAGGCTCAAAGGCTATCGCAGAATCTTCTCCCGCTTCGAGAAACTCGATCAGATTTTCCTCGGTTTCCTCGCCTTCGTCTTCATCGTCGAGGCCCTGCGTTAGTGCTAACACGCCCTAGTCAAACCTGTAGAGTTTGGCCTCTTCGACATGGAGTTGGCTCGAATCGAAGCGCCAGCCCTTGCCCTGGTCGTTCTCATCCCCGTTCAGACGGCGGCCTGGAACCCATTGACCGTCGTCATTCAAGGTCCCTTCATCCACCGAGGCGATTCCCGTTTGCTTGCCCGAGCGGGCGGTGAACGAGACGCGGAAGCCTTCGCCGGCACCCAGGAACTCGTCCGGTCCTGTGGCCATGATCAGACCGTAACCGGTAGTGGCGTGGCTCCCGAAGATTTCGTCCAGGGTCACGTGGAGTGTGGTTCCGCTCATGGTCAGGTCGACGGAGGGATGCTCGCGATCGAGCACAAACCCATGAATGGTTCCGTCCGCCTGGTGCTGGGCGATCATTGGCGCCAGCTTCTGGAGGAGAGCGTAGCTGGCGGCCAGGTCGCCTTTGGAATCGATCTCGCTCTCAATACCAAAGGGCGAGAAGCCGAAGCCGGCCTGTTCTCCGAGCGCATAGAAGACGTTGGCTGCGCCCGCCGAACCGCCGCGGGTTTCCGGCATGAAGAGAGGATTGCCGTCGCGGTGATAGCGCTGGCACCAGAGGGCGAAGTTCGGATCGTAGAGATCGGGGGCGTAGAGGTCGATGGCTGATCCGGCGGCCTTCCAGATGTCGTCGACCCAGGGCTCGGGGCCGCCGCTGGGGTAGTTGCCGGGAGTGGTGTCGTCGCCGGCGAGCCAGGTGTTCACGTACATGGGAATGTCGTCGGCGGCCTTGCCTGCTGCGGTGACGGCCTGGATGAATCGGGCATAGTGCCAGGCCATGAAGATCTCGTCGGTGCGGTCCGTATCGCCGAAAACCTCGGTCCATGTGCCGGAGGTTTTGCCGCCGTTGGCTTCCCAGAGGTCTCGCAGGGTTGGATAGAGTGCTTCGCGATGGGCTACGAGGTAGCGGGCGAGCTCGGCGGGCACGGCGGAAGCGAAAGCATGGTTGGCAGCCTCGGAGTGGTCGCGCGTGTCGCCGAGCACGCCGACCTCGTTCTCAACCTGCATCATGAGGACGCTGTGATCGCGGCCATCGACTTCTTTGATGTGCTGCATGGTGGCGGCGAAGGCGCGGGCGTCGGCATCCTGGGTGCTTTTGGCAAGCGGGCTCAGGACTTCGACCTCGGCGCCATTCTCAACGACGCGCGGAAAACGCTTCGTATCCTGCTTGACCCACACGGGGGCATAGCTCGACATGCCGTTCTTCCATGAAGCGAGCCAGAGGAAGACGATACGCTGATGCGCCTGGCGGGCCTGATCGAGCAGGCCGTCGACGAGCGCGAAGTCGTATTTGCCTTCTGTGGGCTCGATCAACTCCCAACTGAGTGGCGTGACCACGGTGTTGAGGTGCATCGCCGCAAGCTGCGGCCAGATCGGCTTCATGTAGTCGAGGCTCGACGACGTTGAGTTGTGCAGCTCACCGCCGAGGATCAGGAAGGGCTTTCCGTCCACGATGAGCTGCGTCGCAGCGCCGTGCTTTTCGAGATGGGGCGCGGGGTTTGACTGGGCGGAGAGTGAGGTCGTTGCAACTGAAGTCAGGAGGCACAGAATAGGCAACAAAACACGACGGATTCTCATGGCGGAACGGAGTCTAGCACAGCAGGATTGCGGAGCCCTTGGCAGAATAGAGCGGCGTCGGCGGCGACTCGACGCGCGGCAGACTCTGTCGCACATCCCGGCGGGGCATCCGCTGGGCAAGACAAACTTCGGATCTCACGACGTGGCATGTTGGGTCTGATTCGCTGGGACCTGACGCTGCGATAGGCTGGTACTGTGAGCGGTTCGTTCCACATCGAGAACTTCGGCTGCCGGGCGGCACGGGCGGATGGCGAGGCGATTGCTGAGCGGCTATCCGCAGCGGGGTGCTGCGCACGGCAGAGTCCCGATGCGGACGTGGTGATTGTCAATACATGCAGTGTGACGGCAGAGGCGGATCGAGAGGCAAGAGCTTTTATCCGCCGTACGCACCGGCGCAATCCCAATACGCGCATTATCGCGACCGGCTGCTATGCGCAGCGAGCGCCGGAGGAACTGGCCGGATTGCCGGGTGTGGCGGCTGTGGTCGGCAACAGCCACAAGGCGCTTGCGCCGGAGATTGCGCTGCGTTTGACGGAAGGGCGTGCCCCGGCTGCTGCCTCAGAGCTGATCCCGGTGACGACTCTGCTCTCGGGCCAAGCGCTGGTGCTTGCCGACGATCTGTTCGCGCACTCGTTCCTTGAAGAGACACAGGTGATTCCGGGAGCGCAGACGCGGCCGAATCTGAAGATCCAGGAAGGTTGCGGGAACCGGTGCTCATTCTGCGTGATTCCGTGGACACGGGGAGGATCGCGGAGCCTGCCGGCGGCCAGTGTGCTGAGGCAGGTGGAGGGCTTTGTGGCGGCGGGCGGCGTGGAGCTGGTGCTGTCGGGGATCAACCTCGGGCGCTGGGGTCGAGATTTTTCTCCTGGAGGTGAAGGACCATCCACACTTGGTGCGCTTGTTCGCCAGATCTTGATGCAGACCAATTTGCCGCGTCTGCGACTGAGCTCGATTGAGCCGATGGACTGGGACGATGAGCTGATCGGGCTGATGCGCGAGTTTGGTGGACGACACATGGCGCGCCATGCACACCTGCCGTTGCAGTCGGGATCGGATGCGGTACAACGACGCATGCACAGGCGCTACCGGCCTTGGCACTACGCAGAGAAGGTGGAAGCGCTCATGCAGGCTGCCGGACCGGAGCTGACTCTGGGAGCGGATGTGATGGTTGGCTTTCCGGGCGAGACGGACGCAGAGTTCGAGGAGACGGTGACGTTCATCCGTGGATTGCCCTTCGGGTATCTGCATCTCTTCCCGTTTTCGCCGCGGCCGGGAACGCGGGCCTGGGCGCTGCATGCAGCGAATCCGGTTGCTTCTGAGACGGTCGCCGAGCGCATGGCTTGCCTGCGATCGCTTGCCGCCGAGAAGATGGCGGCGCACCGGCGCCAGTTTGTTGGGCGCGGACTCGAAGCGTTGACGTTGCACACGCCCGGGGATCTGCGGAGTCAGGGACGGACGGCGGCCCTCACGGAGAACTTTCTACCGGTTGAGCTGGATGGGGTTTTCGGGGCCAATCAGCGGGTGAGAGCCGAGGTCACTGGCGTAACCACGAGCGGCGATCTGACGGGCGCGGCGTGGGAATTTGCGTGGGCCGTGCAACCCTCGTGCGCAGCCGATTAATCGTGCGGAAGCGCGCCTTTCCGCAAGCAAACCAATGCTATACTCAGGGTGCGTTCGCTGGCTCATTGCCGTTCCGGATTGCACCGGAAGAGAGCCGCTGACCTCGGTTGGAGGAGTTACCATCGCACTCGATAAACGCTCGGCCAAGTCTTTTATCCGCATCAACGATCGCATCCGCGCCCGCGAAATCCGCGTCATCGACGAAAACGGGGAACAACTGGGAATCCTGCCGCCCTTTGAGGCGCTGAAGATCGCTCGCGAACGCGGGCTCGATCTTGTCGAAGTCTCACCCAATGCAGTCCCGCCGGTGTGCCGCATCCAGGACTACGGCCGCTATCTCTACGAGAAGGAAAAGAGCGAGCGGGCGGCGCGCAAAAAGCAGAAGGTCATCACCATCAAGGAAGTGAAGTTCTCGGTCACGGTGGACGAACATGACTACCAGACCAAGAAGAACCAGGCAGTGCGCTTCCTGAACGAGGGCGACAAGGTGAAGGCGAGTCTACGCTTCCGCGGCCGCCAGATGGCGCATCGCGAATTGGGTTACAACATCATCAACCGCTTGATTCAGGATATCGGCGAAGCCGGCATGGTGGAGTTTATGCCGCGCATGGAAGGCACGATCCTGCATGCGATTCTGGCGCCGGCAAAAAAGGACGGTTCAAAGCCGAGGCCGCAACAACCACTTCCGGCATCTCCGCGCCCGCCCATGCAACAGGCACAGTAGACCGAAAGCATCACAACCGCGAGGCCGCCCACACCCGGGCGGCTTTCGTGTTTGTGGGATGCCTCGACCGGCTTGTGTATGCTGGGCGCATGTTCTCTTCCCTTCGCCGCGGTTTTCTGCCGGCCTTGTCGTGTGTGCTCGTCGTGAGCGGTCTATCGCCTGTCCGGCTCTGGGCGCAGTCCGCGCCTGCCGCGCACTTCCCTTCCACGGATGACCTTCGGCACATGCGATCGATCAGTGGGCCTCTGCTGTCGCCGGACGGCCAGCAGGCGATCTTCACGATGACGGACGCTACAGCCGATGGCGCGAAGGCTCATCTTTGGGTGGTTGCAACATCTGGGGCGGAGAAATCGCGGCAGCTGACGTTTTCGCCGCCTGCCGACAAGCGCGGGGAACACAGCGCGGAGTGGGCGCCCGATGGATCGGCCATCCTCTTTCTCGCGCATCGGGGCGAGCACACGGAATTGTTTCGGCTCGATCTGCGCGGAGGCGAGGCAGCGCCCTATGAGCTGAAGATTGCGCCCATTGTCGATGAGTCGAAGGAGAAAGACGCGATTCCGCCGCCGGGTGCAGAGAAGAAGAACGAGAAGTCCGACGATAAGCCGGCGGAGAAGCCCGCCGGCGATGCAACGAAGAAAGATGCCGCATCGGAGCAGGTCGAGTTGGAGCCCTCGGGCTATGCGCTCTCGGCCGATGGCAAGTGGTTGGCGTTCTGGGCGCGCGATCCGGAGACGCCCGGAGAGAAGAAGCAGAAGGATGCGAAGGCCGACGCGTCGTGGGTCAATCACGAAAAGCACGGCACACGGCTCTATCTGGCTGCACTGAAAGAGGACGGGAAGATTGACGGACCGCTCAAGACCGTCGCGATTGCGCCGGATGTGCGGAGTGCTGTGTGGTCGCCTGCGACGGATCGGCTGCTGGTGATCAACGAGCCGCCTAACGATCTATCGGACCTGGGCCCGGCAGGATCGGCATGGATCGTGGACGCGGCGACACCGAACAAGCCGACCAGGCTCGATGCGGTTCCGGCGACGGTGGGAGGCGGCGCGTTCAATACAGACGGAAGCGAGATTGTCTTCAGTGCGCAGACGCCGGAGGATGCGCCTCCAGGCTACGACGAGCTTTTTGCGCTGCTTGCAGGCGAAGCCGGCGCAAAGCCGGTGCGGATGACGGGCGGATTTGACGGCCAGCTCAGCGCTTTTGGATTGTTCTTTACTCCGGACGGGTCGGTGATCGCGCCCGCAGCGGTGGGCACACACGCAACGGCAGTGCGGATCGGACTGGGCGGCAGGAGCGCGCCTGTGCCGATCGACCTTGGGGCAGCGGTCATTTCGGGCCTGAACACAAATCGCAGGCAGACCGGATGGCTCTGGTTGGCGGAGAGCGGAAGGCAGCCGGAGAAACTCTGCTATGCACAGCATCTCGGCGATGCGTGCACGGCGCTGCCTATTCCTGAACTCGCGCCGGCGGGGTTGCTGTCGGTTGAGCCGGAGCTGGTGCAGTGGAAGAGCGATGAATTCACGGTAGAGGGGCTGTTGTATCTGCCTCCGGGGCATTCGGGCACAGCCAAGATACCGCTGATTGTGGATGTGCATGGAGGGCCGCTGGGCGCATTCGAAAACCGCAACGACTCATTTGTGGCGTTCCTGGTGGGTCACGGATGGGCGGTGCTGAGGCCGAACCCGCGCGGGTCATCGAACTATGGCGTCAGGTTTGCCGCAGCCAATAAGAACGACCTGGGCGGCGGGGACTATCGCGACGTGATGGCGGGCGTGGATGCGGTGCTGGCTAAATACCCACTGGACGCCGCGAAGATGGCGCTGATGGGCTATAGCTATGGCGGCGAGATGGCGGCATTCGTCGAGGGCAAGACGGTCCGATTCAAGGCAATCATCAGTGCGGCACCGGTGACTGATCAGTTCAGCGAGTACGGCACGGAGCACGGCTCGTGGTACGACCGCTGGTACTTCGGCAAGCCATGGGAGCACATGGAAGATGCGTGGCGGCAGAGTCCACTGGCTGGCGCGGCGAAGGCGAAAACGCCCTTCCTGCTGCTGCAGGGCGAGAGCGACACGACCGATCCGCTGGGGCAGTCGGAGGAGATGTATCGGGCGCTGCGGCAGGAGGGTGTGCCGGTGGAGATGGTTACGTATCCGCGCGAAGACCACGGGCCGTTGGCGATGGGGATGTTCGGACGGCCATCGCCGGAGCCGTGGCACGGATACGATGCGCGGCAGCGCGTGATTGAGTTCCTGAACAAGGCTTTTGGAGTTGAGCCAGCAACGACCGATTCGCCTCATCAGCTGAGCCGGCTGCACTGATTGCGGCCTGAGTTCCTGGACCGGGGAGCGATCAGGCCTCCGCTATACTTGAGGAGAGAACACGCGAGCAGTTCGTCCTCTCCCCGCATGGAAAGTTCCACGATCGACAATCCATCGCATGCGTCCAGCGCGGATGCACGGCGCATTCTCGGCTACGTCGTCTTCACCTTCATTGTTTATCTTGCGATTGGGCTGCCTCTGGCGGTTCTGCCCGCTTATGTTCATCTGCGCATGGGATTCCACGCCTCACTCGCGGGACTGGTGATCAGCATTCAGTACATTGCGACGTTCTTAAGCCGGCCCTGGGCGGGGCGCATCAGCGATCATGCTGGAGCGAAGGTCTCGGTACTCTGGGGTATGGCGGCGTGCACGGCCAGCGGAGTGCTGCTGCTGGGCGCGGCGGCCCTGCATCGCAATCCCGCTTGGCTGAGCTTAACGAGTCTGTTTGCCAGCCGGCTTGTACTGGGGATAGGCGAGAGTCTGGGATCGACAGGCGCAACACTATGGGGCGTGACAGCGGTTGGGCATGACCACACGGCGCGTGTGATCGCGTTTAACGGGATTGCAACGTATGGCGCGTTGGCGCTGGGTGCTCCGCTGGGTGTTGTCATGGAACAGCAGTGGGGGCTTACGTCGATCGGAATCCTTACGGTGGCCGTTTGTGGCGCGAGTTTCGTCTTCGCGCGATGCAAAAGGTCTGTGCCGTTGGTCCATGGAGAACACCTCCCTTTCCGCGATGTGCTGGGTCGAGTGACACCGCACGGCATGGCTCTCGCCTTGGGCGGCGTGGGCTACAGCGTACTGGCGACGTTTGTCACCCTGTTTTATGCGAGCCGGAGTTGGAATGGCGCCGCCCTTTGCCTGACGGGATTCGGTGTGGCGTTTGTGGCGGCCCGTCTCTTGTTCATCCGCGCGATCAGCCATTACGGCGGATTCCCCGTGGGCATCACGTGCCTGGTAGTCGAGTCGATGGGAGTATTTTTGCTGTGGCGGGCGGTGTCGCCATGGATGGCAGTTGCGGGCGCGGCGCTGGCAGGATTTGGATTCTCGCTGGTGTTTCCGGCACTGGGCGTGGAAGCTGTGAAGCATGTGCCGGAACGCAGTCGCGGGACGGCTCTCGGCGTCTACACCGGGTTCTCAGACGTGTCGTTCTTCCTGGTGGGGCCGGTTGCAGGCGCGGTAATCGGGGCGTTTGGGTACACCAGCGTGTTTCTGTTTGCCTTAATCAGCGTGGTGGTATCGCTGGGGATTGTTCTGCTGTTGGCGATGCGGGAACGATCCCGCCCGCTCGAATGGACTTCTTGAAGTCGTCAAGGCAGTGCATCGGGGAGCCGGGAGGCTCCATCTAAAGCGCATGAGCTTACCCGTTTCAGTGCTGGACCTGGTCAGCATGCGGCCGGGAGAATCGGCGGCGGCGGCGATCGCGCGCACGGTCGATTTGGCGCAACATGTGGAGTGTTGGGGTTATCGCCGCTTCTGGCTGGCAGAGCATCACTCGATTGAGGGGCTGGCCTGCTCGGCTACATCGCTGTTGATTCAGCAGGTGGCGTCGTCGACGAAGACGATCCGCGTGGGCAGCGGCGGTGTGATGCTGCCGAATCACGCGCCTCTGGTTGTGGCAGAGCAGTTCGGAACACTGGAAGCGTTGTATCCGGGCCGCATCGATCTTGGGTTGGGACGCGCACCGGGCGGGGACTTTTTGACCATGCGCGCCCTGCGCCGCGATCTGCGCCAAACCGGCGACGATTTTCCCGAGTTGCTGGAAGAGGTGCGGACCTATCTGGGACCGGTCAAGCAGGGGCAGGTTGTGAAAGCGATTCCCGGCAAGGACAGCAACGTGCCGATCACTCTGCTGGGATCGAGCGACTTCAGCGCGCGGCTGGCTGCTGCGCTGGGACTTCCGTTCGCCTTTGCCGCGCATTTTGCGCCGGACATGCTGGAGGTAGCGTCGCGGCTCTATCGCGAAAACTTCAAGCCGAGCGAGACGCTCGAGCAGCCTTGGCTGATGGTCGGTGTTCCGGTGATCGCGGCGGAGACCGACGCCGAAGCGCAGCGCCTTTTCACGACGCCGCAACAGAGATTCCTGCGGCTGATCCGGAATCAGCCTGTTGAGTTGCTGCCGCCAGTGGATTCGATGGATGCGGTATGGAGCGACTGGGAACGGCCTCTGGTCGAGAGCAAGCTGCGCGCGGCGATTGTCGGCTCAGAGGAGACAGTCAGGACTGGACTAGGGCGGCTGGTGGCAGCGACGGGTGCTGACGAGGTGATCGTGGTGACGGATACCTGGAGCCACGAGGCGCGGCTGGAGTCGTATCGGCGCGTAGCCGAGGTGGCTGGCCGCATCGAGTCGCCAACTTCGATCGCGAGGCGTGCTTAGGGCCTCGGAACCGAGACCAAGACGGGAAGGTCAACGGCTATACTTGACGGGCGCTCCTGAACGAGCGAGAGGAGAAGCCTTGCGAGTCGGACTGTTTACACGCGAATACCCCCCTCTTGTGTATGGCGGCGCCGGTGTCCATGTGGATTATCTGAGCCGCGAGCTGGCCAGGCAGATCGACGTGGAGGTGCACTGCTGGGGATCGCAAAACAGTGATGAAGGGCGGCTGCACGTGCGGGGGTCTGAGCCGTGGCCCGAGATCACCAATGGCACCGACGGAAAATTCAAGGGCGCTCTGGAAGCGTTCAGCCTGAACCTGACCCAGATCAAAGCGCTTGAAGGGATCGATGTCGTCCACACGCACACGTGGTATGTGTCGATGGCCGGTTACCTGGCGAAGAAGCTCTACGGCATGCCTTTTGTGCTGACGACACACTCGCTGGAGCCGCTGCGCGCATGGAAGGCGGAGCAGCTGGGCAGTGGCTATGCAATGAGCTCGTGGATGGAGCGGACCGCGATTCTGGATGCGGACGCGATCATTGCGGTATCGCAGGGGACGAAGGCAGATATTCTGAAGGCGTATCCGGATGTCGATCCAGCGCGGATTCATGCGATCTACAACGGGATCGACCTTGCCGAGTACCAGAAAACCGAGAACACGACCGCACTATGCGAGTATGGGGTGGAGTTGGATCGGCCCTACGTGCTGTTTGTCGGACGCATCACGCGGCAGAAGGGTGTAACCCATCTGGTGGATGCGATTCGCTACATGCCCCCGGAAACGCAGGTCGTTCTCTGCGCAGGTGCGCCGGATACGCCGGAGATCGCGACCGAGCTGCGGGAGAAAGTGGAACGGGCGCGCCAGGATCATCCTCACATTGTCTGGATCGAGAAGATGGTGACGCGGAAGGAAACGATCCAGCTCTACAGCCACGCGCGGGTCTTCTGCTGCCCCTCGGTGTATGAGCCGTTCGGCATCATCAATCTGGAAGCCATGGCCTGCCGGGCTCCGGTGGTGGCGAGCGCCACCGGAGGCATCAAAGAAGTAGTCGTTGATGGAGAAACCGGCTATCAGGTGCCCTTTGAGCAGGACCCGGTGACGAGCTTTCCGCGTGACCCCGAGAAGTTTGCGCGCGATTTGGGCGGGCGGATCACGGAACTGTTCAACGATCCGGAGAAGTGCCGGCGGTACGGCGATGCGGGGCGGAGGCGGGTGGAAGAGACATTCAGCTGGACGGCGATCGCGCACCAGACGATTGATCTGTATCAAAGCCTGATCGACCGGCGGAAAGCAGCGCAGTAGGCCGGGACGGGAAACAAACGACAAAGACAGTGGACCAATCATGAAGCTGAACGAGACGGAAGGGCGCAGACGGGTTGTCATCGAAGGCATTACGCCACAGGTGGATGGCGGCCGCTTTCCTGCCAAGCGCACCGTAGGCGACCAGGTGCGCGTCGAGGCCGATGTCTTTACGGACGGACATGACGCGATTGCCGTTGCGCTGCTGGCTCGGCGCGAAGGCGGGGGCGAGTGGACCGAGATTCCGATGCAGGCTCTCGTAAACGACCGCTGGTCTGCGACATTTCGCGTGGGCGAAGTGGGGCGCTATGAGTTCGCGGTACTGGGCTGGGTCGACCACTTTGAGACGTGGCGACGCGATTTGCTGAAGCGCATCACGGCCGACACGGATGCTGCAGTGGATTATCTGATTGGTGCGGAACTGGTGGCGGCGGCGGCCACCCGGGCAACCGGCGCGGATCACGCATGGCTGAAAGAGCGGGCGCAGGTGCTGGCGTCCGGTGCTTCGCCGGCATTGCTTCGAACGCATGCCACAGACCCGATGCTGCATGAGCTTGCGCTGCGCTATCCGGACAAGCGATTCGCGTCGGAGTCGGAGCCACTGAAGATCGTGGTCGACCCGGAGCGGGCTCGGTTCAGTTCGTGGTATGAGTTCTTTCCGCGGTCGACGGCAGCAGAGCCGGACAGACACGGGACCTTCGCGGATTGCGAGAGGCGGCTTGAGTATGTCGCCGAAATGGGCTTCAACGTTGTTTATCTGCCACCGATCCATCCCATCGGGCGAACCTTTCGCAAAGGCCCCAACAACAATCCACAGTCCCAGGTCGGCGACCATGGGAGCCCGTGGGCGATTGGCGCGGCCGAGGGCGGACACAAGTCGATTCTGAGCGACCTGGGAACGGTGGACGACTTCAAGCGCTTTGTGGCGAAGGCAAAGAGCCTCAATCTCTCCGTCGCGCTCGATATTGCGTTCCAGGCAGCGCCTGATCATCCGTATGTGCGCGAGCACGAGGCGTGGTTCAAGAAGCGACCGGATGGGACGATTCAGTACGCGGAGAACCCGCCGAAGAAGTATCAGGACATCTACCCATTCGATTTCGAGAGCGAGGACTGGGCCGGCATGTGGGAAGAGCTGAAGAGCGTATTCCTTTACTGGACCGGCCTTGGGGTCACGATCTTCCGTGTCGACAATCCGCACACCAAAGCGTTTCCCTTCTGGGAGTGGGCGATTGCGGAGATCAAGCGCGATCATCCGGAGGTTTTCTTCCTGTCGGAGGCGTTCACGCGGCCGAAGATCATGTACCGGCTGGCGAAGATCGGGTTCGGGCAGTCATACACCTACTTCCCGTGGCGCAATGGCAAACAGGAGCTGGTCGCCTATCTGACTGAGCTGACGCAAACACCGGTGCGCGAGTTCTTCCGGCCAAATCAGTGGCCGAATACGCCGGACATTCTGACCGAATTTCTGCAGATGGATGGGCGGGCCGCATTCGCTGTTCGCTATCTTCTGGCAGCAACGCTGGGGGCGAATTATGGGATCTATGGGCCGGCCTTCGAACTCCTGGAGAATCGGCCCGTGCGTCACGGCAGCGAAGAGTATCTCGACTCGGAAAAGTACGAGATCAGGCATTGGGACCTGGACAGGCCGGATAGCCTGCGGCCCCTGATCGCGCGCGTGAATGAGATCCGCAATACCAATGCCGCGCTGCAGAACGACTGGTCGTTGCGATTCCACCTTTGCGAGAACGATCAGTTGATTTGCTATACAAAGGAATCCGACGATCGGTCGAACCTGCTGTTGACAGTCATCAATCTCGATCCCCGCCACACGCAGAGCGGAATTGTGACGCTGCCACTTTACGAACTGGGCATTCCCGAAGACCGGGGCTTTGAGGCCGAAGATTTGTTGAGCGGCGAGCGCTACCTGTGGCAGGGACCGCGCAACTATGTGGAACTGAACCCCGCGCAACGATCAGGACATATTCTGAAGATTCACCGCAGGCTGCGCGTGGAAACCGATTTTGAATACTTCCTTTGATTCGCCTGGTTGGTCCCGAGTGGATGAGAGCTTGAGCGGGTACGGCCTGCTGTGTCACTTTGACTGAAGTACGTGCCGTATGCCGTAAGGAAGGATGTCGTTGCTCAAACGGCGCATCCAACTTCTCTGGAGAGTCAACCCGTGAAGAAGCTGGCAAGCGCGACCGACCCGCTTTGGTATAAGGACGCAATCATCTATGAGCTGCATGTGCGGGCGTTCTCCGATTCGAACGGGGACGGCATTGGAGACTTTCCGGGGCTGCTTTCGAAGCTCGATTATTTGCAGGATTTGGGCGTTACATGCCTCTGGCTGCTTCCGTTCTTCCCTTCACCGCTGCGCGACGACGGTTATGACATCTCGAATTACACCGATGTGAATCCGTCCTACGGGACGCTGAACGACTTTCGGGCGTTCCTCGACGCTGCGCACCAGCGCAACATGCAGGTCATGATCGAGTTGGTCGTCAACCACACCAGCGACCAGCATCCCTGGTTCCAAGCGTCGCGGCTGGCACCGCCCGGCTCGTCGCAGCGGAACATGTACGTGTGGTCCAACACGGATCAGCCCTACAAGGACGCACGCATCATCTTCACCGATACCGAGAAGTCGAATTGGACGTGGGACGAGACGGCAAAGGCGTACTACTGGCACCGGTTTTTCTCACACCAGCCGGATCTAAACTTCGACAATCCGCTGGTGATCGAAGAAGTATTGAAGGCGATGCGGTTCTGGCTCGATATGGGTGTGGATGCGTTACGTATGGATGCGATTCCCTACCTTTGCGAGCGCGACGGAACCAATTGCGAGAATCTTCCCGAGACCCACGCGATCATCAAGACGATACGTGCCGCGATCGATGCCGATTACGCAAACCGGCTGGTGCTTGCGGAGGCCAACCAGTGGCCGGCAGACGTGCGGCCGTACTTCGGCGAGGGCGACGAGTGCCACATGGCATTTCACTTTCCGCTGATGCCTCGTATTTACATGGCCTTGCGCCAGGAAGACCGGTTGCCAATCACGGACATCATGGCGCAGACACCGCCTATTCCCGACAGCTGCCAGTGGGGACTGTTTTTACGTAATCACGATGAACTGACTTTGGAGATGGTTACCGCGGACGAGCGGGACTACATGTACTTCGCCTATTCGTCCGACCCGCGGATGCGCGTCAATGTCGGCATCCGGCGAAGGCTTGCGCCACTGGTGGACAACAACCGCCGTCGCATCGAGCTTCTAAATTCGATTCTGCTCAGTTTCCCCGGCACGCCGATTCTCTACTACGGCGATGAGATCGGCATGGGGGACAACATCTATCTCGGCGACCGCAATGGCGTGCGCACCCCGATGCAGTGGACTTCGGACCGCAACGCGGGCTTCTCGCGTTGCGACCCGGCGCGGCTCTACTTCCCGGTCATCATGGATCCGATCTACGGCTACCAGGTGGTGAACGTCGAGGCACAGCAGAGCGACCCGTCGAGCCTGCTGCACTGGACGCGCAACATGATCGCGCTGAGGAAACTGTTCCAGGTCTTCGGCCGCGGGTCACTCACATTTCTCAATCCAACGAATCGCAAGGTACTGGCCTATCTGCGCGACATGGAGCGCCCCGACGGCTCGCACGAGACGGTGTTGTGTGTGGCAAACCTCAGCCGATTCGCACAACCGGTTTCGCTTGACCTGGCGCTGTTTAGCGGGATGAAGCCCGTGGAGATGCTCGGCTATGTGTCCTTCCCAACGATCACCGAAGAACCCTACGCATTGAGCCTGGCGCCCTACTCGTTCTTGTGGCTCGAATTGCAGTCTGCGAGCGAAGGAACCGAGGCAGTGCTGGAGCCCCCACTTCAAAACGTCATCTCACTGGAAGAAGAAGGCACCTCCGATCCGACTCATGTCGGATGGTCGGCGTGGCTTGCCGGCCAAGGATCGGCACTGCTTGCCAATGCTCTGCGGGAGTGGCTGCCGGGGCAACGATGGTTTGGTGCGAAGGCGCGCACGATTCAGTCGGTCCGGGCACTCGACTGGGTGGAGCTTCCCGCCAACAATATAAGCCCGGACGGAGCACATCCGAATGCAGGCGTGTTGCACGCTGCCAAGTTGCCTGCAGTGCTGCTCTTTGCCGAGATCGACTATGCCTCGGGTCCGAGTGAACGCTACCAATTGCCCCTCGCGATTGGTCTGGCCAGCGAAGGGATGAGCATTGCCGCCGATTATCCGCAGAGCGTGATTGCGTCGTTCGATACGTCTTCGGGAACGGCTGTGCTTCACGATGCAACAGTTCGTGAGGACGTGCGCCAGAGTCTGCTGCGTCTCATCGAGCAGAACGCGACGCTCTCGTTTTCGGCTTGGGCTGGTGCTGGGGATACAGCCTCTCCCCTGCCGCCAGCGCATCCTGCAGCCGATCCGCACGCGACCGCAGCCAGCGCTCTTCCGGCCCCGGTGCCGATCAGTGCACAACCCGGCGAAGCTGCCACACCACCGCGGTCGAGCGTGCCTGCACCTTCGGCCGGTCAGAGAATTCAGCCGCGCGAATCGCCTTCCGCTGGGAATCCGGTTCCGCCCGCGGGCCGGCTAGATGCCCATGCTTCGTCCCTCGTGCGCGAGATGCAATCGACACCGCATCTAAATTCCCGGGTTGGATTGGCGGAGCAGTCCAACACTTCGATCCTGTACGGGGACAAATTCATCCTCAAACTGTTTCGCCGCCTGCAGCCGGGCGAAAACCCCGATGTTGAGATTGGGCGCTTTCTGACGGAGGTTGCGCACTTTCCGCACATCGCGCCCTTTATGGGCGAGATCACGATGACGGCCGCCGCGGGTGAGGCGACTACGACGGCCATGCTGCAGGGCCTGGTTGCCAATCAAGGCGACGGCTGGTCGTGGTTCCTCGACCAGGTCGAAAGCTTTCTGAAATCAGTTGCGGAACAACCGGCGCCGCCCGAGCCAGTTCCACCGAGCCTGCTGCAACTCGGCGAGTTAGAGAGGGGCATCGCGGAGTTGTGCGGCACTGCGTTGCGAGCAGCATCGTTGTTGGGCAGGCGCACCGCTGAGATGCACCTCGCTTTGGCGACTTCGACGCAGGACCAGGCTTTCCACGCGGAGCCTTTTGCACCGGCCGACCTCAAAGAGGATGCGCGGCGAGTCGAAGCGCAGCTGAACCAGGTGTGCGATGCTCTGAAGCAGAAGTTCCCGACGTTGGACGATCGCATTGCCGATCTTGCGGCGGAATTCCTTTCCCGACGGCGCATCCTGTTTGCCCGAATGAACGAGCTAAAGAACCTGAAAGCCGCCGGCCAGCGCATTCGCATCCACGGCGACTATCATCTGGGACAGACACTGCGCACCGCCGCGAAAGACGGGGCGAGAGCAGAGGGCGACTTTGTGATCCTTGACTTTGAGGGCGAGCCGGCACGCAGCCTCGCCGAGCGGCGGCAGAAGCAGTCTCCGCTGAAGGATGTGGCCGGAATGATTCGGTCGTTCTCGTATGCGGCCTACGCGGGGCTGGATCGGGTTCGCAAACGAGGCGACAGCACGGCGGGAGACGAAGAGCGGCTCGCGCAATGGGCGCTCTGCTGGGAGAGCGCCGTGACGCGTTCTTTCTTGCGGACCTACAGCGAATCGCTTGGCGCCAAGAGTGAATTGTTGCCAACGCGAGACCAGGCGCAGGAACTGCTGGAAACCTATGTGCTGGAGAAGGCGCTCTACGAACTGATGTATGAACTCAACAATCGTCCGCAATGGCTTCACATTCCCTTTGCGGGTGTGTTGGCCCTGCTGACGACGGAGTAACGGATCGCACGAATGGGAACGACAAATTCCATGACTGAGATACGAACTGCCAAGGACAGACAGGCCGGCGCCTTGATGGTCCTGCTGATCGGGGCACAGGCGGCACAGATCGAGCCTCTTGTCAGCCATCTCAGCTCTGCCTTGCCGGATGAAGATCTGCTGATTGCGATGCCCGAGGGCTCGGCTGCCGAAGCACGATCAGGTCTGCGATTTGTCGATCTGCCGGCAAGCAAGGCGTCGTGGATGTTGACGGCGGCCGATTTTGCCCACGCACATCAACTCGCACAGAAAAACGAAGCACGCTCGATCCTGATGCTCGGTCCGGAGGCAAGTTCGCTCGAACCAGAGGGATTGGCGCGGCTGGCAGGTGCGACCAGCAACGGCACTGCCGATCTTTTACTGCCGTGCTACACGTTGCCCTCCCGCGCGGGTCTGGTGAATTCGGCAATCCTCTATCCATTGAGCCGCGCACTCTTCGCCAATCGGACACGCTTTCCTCTGGCCGTAGACCTCGGTGTGTCGCTTCGCATGGCCGATCGCCTGGGCGCGGCGGCTCAGAGACTCGTCGCACTCAATCAAAGCGATGTACCGCTGTGGGCTGTGAGTGAGGCGATGGTTGCGGGAATGAAGATCGAAGAAGTCGATGCGGGACCGCGCACATTGCCGCAACCAGCAGAGCCCGATCTGAATACTATTCTTCCCTTCGTCACCGGCTCGCTCTTCTCAGACATCGAAGCGAAGGCTGCGTTTTGGCAGCGGGCGCGTGTTTCTCCGGCGCTGCAACGGCAGAGTGGAATCGCGAACTCTGCGGCCGATGGATCGACGGAAGTCGCGCCGATGCTGGAAGGTTTTCGTCTCGCCTACACCAATCTGCGCGAAATTTGGGGATTGGTTTTGCCGCCGAACGCCATGCTCGGCCTGAAGCATCTTTCGACGATCGATGGAGCAGCGTTCCGAATGCCGGAAGCATTGTGGGCAAGGAGCGTCTTCGATTTCCTGATTGCCTACCGGATGCGCACGATGAACCGCGGGCATCTGCTCGGCGCCCTTATTCCTCTTTATCTCGCGTGGGTGGCGAGCCACATCAACACGATTGCTGCCGGCGAAGATCCGGAACGGCATATTGAGCAGCATGCGGCGGCATTTGAAACAGAGAAGGCGTATCTTGTTGCGCGGTGGCGCTGGCCCGACCGGTTCAACCCGTGAGAACCGGGGCAGCATCGGAGTGAACGAGACACACTGAGAATTTCAAGGAGTGAATCGTATGTTCAACGTCCTTGCCATGATGATCCAGGCGCAGACGACGGAAACCAAGCCGCCGGTGTACACGGACAACGCGTCGATCCTGCACCACATGTCGGACGCGCTCCACCAGTCGCTCTATCGCGTGCTGTCGCTGCTGATCGCCGTCTTGCCCGGGCTGCTGGCTTTTTTTGTCGCGTTGGCCGTCTTTACGCTCGTCGGCATGGTTCTTTCCGCGATTCTGCGGCACGGTCTCACATGGGTGAAATTCGACGATCGTTTGACGCGGTATCGCGGGAGCGGAGTGGACTGGACTCCGACAAATTCACCAACGGCAATCGTCGCGCGGGTTTCATTCTGGGGCTGCGTACTTCTCGGTCTGGTCATCGGGGTGTCGGCATTCGATGCGTCCTACGCAACGGCAGCATCACTCCCGATCTCGTTGCTGCCCTATCTGACGCACGCAGTCGGAGCGATTCTTCTTTTAATTGCCGGCGCGCTGATCGCGCGTTTTCTGGCACGGTCGGTGCTGATTGGGGCAGTCAATGCACAACTCCAGTACGCGCGTTTTCTCTCTCTGGGAGTGAAATGGCTGGTGCTTGTGCTGACCGCAGCCATGGTGCTCGATCATCTCGAGATCGGCGGAGCCGTTGTGGAGCTGGCATTTGGCATCCTGTTTGGCGGGATCGTGTTGACGCTTTCTCTGGCAATTGGTCTAGGGTCGCGCGACCTTGTCAGCCGATCGCTGGAGAGCCGCGTGGAACGCGCCGACAGGAACCTGGAGGTCCCGCCTCCAGGGGCAAGCGGCCCAGGTGAGACTCTTCGCCATTTTTGAGCCTTTTCCGATATCGCGCACCGACGAGGTTCGTCGCGGCGGAACCGGATTTCGCCCCTTGGCAACACGCCGATTGCGTGCGACTATGTAGGTCTGCGCGGGGCTTCCTCATTTCAAAGCGCGCAGATATCCCCCATTGGTGAGTTACTTCGCGACGCGCTCAGGCACGAGTGTCTGTGATGTTTTGCCGTATCCGACACTATAAAAGGCATGCCGTCGCTGCTCGATGGCACTAGCCCTCGAGCGCGGCTGAGGGGGGTCGGGTGAATTCGCTTATAGGATCGGTTCTTATAACTACCGTCGCAATGGGGCTTCCGAGCATTCTTCCCGAAGGTCCTGGCTTTGGGACGCCGAAGACAAAGGTCTATCTGCAACGCAAACTTCCCGCACTTGTTCGTCTGACTGGGAATAGCTTCAGGGTGAAGGTCACGGGGCGCGAGGGCCAGGTCGATCTGACTCGCGACTTAGCTGCTGAACTGGAAACAGAACTGATGAAGAACGATCCTCATCTCAAAGCCGAAGAGATGAGTCCGTCGATCGTTATCTCCTGCCAGATTACCGATTACTCCCATCCGCAACCTACGGTAACGCAAAGACCCAATCTCGCGGTGGGAAAGAATGCTCCGAAGACACAAAGCTACATGCGCATCACCGGGGCCTTGAGTGTTGCCTTTCAGGCTCGAGGCTCAAGCGGACAAACCATGGCGTCGAGCAATATCACCGCCAAGTACGATGAAGAGTTTGACAGCGCTGGCAACGATGCCTCTCACGGCGTGATGGGAACCGTGTCGAGTGCCTGGCATCGGATCACGGGCGGCGCCAGCAGCGAGGACCTGAATCCGCCGACTGAGCCGGAGCTTCGCGCGAAGCTGTTGAATCAAGCCGTGCGCCAGATCGCGCAACACCTTGTGAACACGAGTGAGACGGTCGAGATCTACCTGGCGAAGGGCAAGAAGCAACTCGATGAAGGGAACAAACAAGCCGAGGCGGGGCTATGGCAGCGTGCGTTGGAGACCTATGAAACCGCGCCGCAGATGCCGAAGCCCACGGACGATGCGTATCGGCTCTACGACATTGGCGTTGCCTATGAAGCGCTTGCCTACGGAGCCGAAGACGAGAAGTCGGCGATGAAGTTCCTTGACGAGGCAGCCATCAACTACGGCAAGGCGATTGATGCCAAGCCAGCCGAGAAGTATTTCGTCGAACCCCAAAAGCGCATTGAGACGGCGCTTGCCCACTACAAGGAACTCGAGGAGCAGAGACGCCCGCGGGTTACGGCGGCGGAAGCTGTGACAGTGTCCAAGCCGGTCGCCAGCACGGTGCAGCCGAAGGGGCTAACGAATGCGCAGGTCGTGGCGATGGTGAAGTCGGGCATGGAAGACGACACGATCATTCAGGCGGTGCGCGCGGCCAAAGCCGCGAGTTTCGACCTTAGCCCCGACGGCCAGCAGGAGCTGGCGAGCGATGGCGTGAGTTCGCAGGTGATCGCGGCGATGAGATCGCGGTCAGCACACAGACTCGCCGTCTCCAGATGAAGCATCCAGCGATCATCACTACGCTCCTCGGCGCTCTTGCCCTCTGCCCTTGCGCTCCTCTTCGGGCGCAGAGTTGCGGCGCGGGCAAGGACCTGGTCGTCCAGGCGCTCGAACGCATATCACCCGGGAGCGATCGCGATGCGTTTGAAGACGCGCTGCAATTGCTGAAGCACGCCGTGTCAGAATGCGGCGAACTGGGAGACGCCTGGTACTACCGGAGTCTGGTCGAGCAGAAGCTGGGCCATGACCAGCTTGCGCACTACGCCATGGACAAGGCTCGCTTTCTTGGATCGGAGGCAATGCAGCAGAACCTCAACCCGCTGGTCCTGTCAACACCGGCAGCGCGAGGGCTTTCAATTGAAAGCGAGCCGGCTCAACCCGCGCCAACAAGCCCCACAAGGCCCGGCCCGGTGCAGCAGAAGTGGGCTCTTGTAGTCGGAATCAGCAGATTCGCCGATCGCAAGGTTCCACCACTGAAATACACCACCGCCGATGCCAGCGCGTTTGCGGCAGAACTTGAAGATCCGACGATTGGACGATTTCCGAGCACGCATGTGCGGGTACTGACGGACCAGCAGGCGACGACCAAGAACATCAAGGAATCGCTGAACTGGATTGCACGGCAGGCAAAGGCGAACGATCTTGTCGTGATTTACGTCGCCACGCACGGAACTCCACGCACATTGGACTCCGCGGGCGGAGCGAACTATCTGGTCACATTCGACACGGAGGTCTCAGGCGCGGACGGATTCGATCAAGACGCGATGTATGCGACTGCCTATCCCATGGTGGAGCTGGCCGACGCCGTTGCGACGCGCATGCACGCTCTGCGAACGGCCGTCATTCTCGACACATGCTACAGCGGAGGATCGGTACGGTCTCCGGCGCCCTCACCGGTTCCGGACAAAGTGCCATCGGCCGAGATGCTGGCACGCATGAGCCAGGGTACCGGAAGAATTGTCCTAACAGCGAGTCGCGCCGATGAAGAGTCGCTGGAGAGCGCTGAACTGAAACACGGCTACTTTACTTACTTCCTGCTGGACGCGCTCAAGAACGGCGAGGGAGAGAGCCCGCTGAGCCAGGTTTATGCTTCCGTGGCTCTGCATGTCGCACAGCGCGTGGCAGCGGGCGGAATGCAGCAACATCCCACCATGAGCCGGAGCTCGCAGGACGCGGATTTTGCGCTCGGCGTTCCCGGGAGCGAGTCAGCAGCCCTCCAGCCGTAGACGCTCCTTCTACTCGGAGCGTAGAGCCTCGACAGCGTTGACGCGTGCTGCACGCGCTGCGGGGACAGCCGAGGCGACGATTGCCGATCCCATGATGACCCCAGCAGAGGCAAGGAACGCGAGCGTGCCCGGCTGCTGAATCGCGCTGAGATAGCTGCTGATTGTCCGCGCAACGACGAAACCAACGAGTATGCCTGCACCCACCCCAATGCCCGCCATCACCAGGCCCTCGATCAGAACATTGGAGAGAATGTCGCGCGGTTGAGCGCCCAATGCCATGCGAATTCCGAATTCGCGCGTGCGGCCGCTGACGGAGAAGGCCAGAACGCCTGCAACCCCGACCACCGAGATGAGGAGTGCGACTGCCGCGAAGCCTCCGAAGACAACGGCATTTAAACGATCGGGCGTGAGGACTTCGGCGCGCACATCGTTCAGCGTGCTGGCATGCTCGACAGGCTGATCCGCCGACATCTCGTGTATGGTTCGCGTAATCGCCGGCATGAGCGTGTATGGGTCCTGATGCGCGCGCACAAAAAGACGGCCGCTCCAGCCTTCCTGGTCGATCGGCTGGTAAATGGTCATCGCAGGCGAGGGAATGATGTTCTCGTCGTCGAAGTCGGGAACAACAGCGATGATGCGACGCGGTTCGGTACTGATGCCGATGAACTTCATCACGCCGTCGGTCCACCACATTGTGCGGTTCACTGCATCCTGTCCGGGGTAGAGTTCCCGGGCCAGGCTCTGGCTGATGATGACGACGCGTTCGGCGCCTTCTTTGTCGCCGTCGTTGAAGTCGCGCCCCTCGAGGATCGGGACGCCGAGCGTGGCGAAGAAGCCCGGCGAGATCGAGCGGAACTTGGCGCGGAAATCGTCTTTGCCGTTGTCTTTGCGGTGTGCGCCCTGGGCGGCAAACGAGAAGCTGAGATCGCCACCCTGATCGCTACGCCAGGGAACGCTGAAGCCCTCGGAAACTTGCTCGACGCCAGGAATTGTGGCGACTCTCGCCTTGACGTCCCGATAAAAGTCGCTGACTTGTTGCGGCGTCCTTCCGTAGGACATGACGGGCAGATTGACGGCCAGCACATTGGCCGAACTGAACGGGGGACGCGTCTGCTCGAGCACGAAGAGCGTCTTCATCAACACGCCCGCGCCGGCAAGCAGGAGGAACGATGCGGCGATCTGCGTGACTGCGAAGATCCGCAGCTTACGCGTGCTGCCTCCGGCGACGCGTGTGCCCCGGCCTGTCAGTCCACCGTGTGTTGAGTCCGACGATGGCAGCCTGGGGATATAGGCGAGAAAGAATGCAGCCGCAAGCGCGAGTCCAACTCCAAACCAGACAAGGCTGAAGTCGAGGGTCATATCGTTGGCGCGAACCGAGAAGCGAGATGCGTATCGGCCGAGGATGGAAACCATGGGAATGGCGAGCAGAACGGCGGCAATGGCTCCACTGCCGCAGAGCACGATGCCTTCGGCCAGGAGCGAACGGCGGAGGACCGCCGTGCTGGCGCCCAGAGCAGCACGAACGCCAAGTTCCGATTCGCGCCGCACCGCGCGAGCCAGAAAAAGATTGGCGACGTTGGAGGAGGCGATGACAAAGAGCAAGCCGGACGCTGCAAACAAAACCCACAGGATGGTATTGGCGCGCGAGTTGATCTGGTCGTGCATCCGAGTTGCGGCGATCGTGAAGTGATCTTCCGGCTTATAGATGTCGGGGTGTTGGCCGAGCATGGCCGAATAGACGGTTCGCAGTTCGGCCTGGGCCGCCTCAAGCGTGGCGCCCGGAGCGAGGCGCCCGAAGACCTCGGTCATTCGATGTTCGCGGCCTGTGACCATGGTGGCGGAGAGGTGATGCGGGCTGGTCACGACATTGGCGATGATCTCGGTCGCAACAGGATAGGGCACGGACGGTTCGAGGACTCCGACGATCGTGGCCGAGCGAGCGCCGCTGAAGCTCTCCAACCGGACGATCTTCCCGAGCACACTGGGATCGGAGTGCAATTCGTTGCGCCAGAACTTGTAGGTTAAAACGACCGCGCCGGCGGCGTTACGACCATCATCGTTCGGTCCAAGCAGGCGGCCGAGCACCGGATGAAGTCCCATGACATCGAAGTAGTTGCCGTCGACCACACCAGCGGGAATTTCGCGCGGCGTTCCGAGACCTACGAGCGTGAAGTCGATCTCGGAGAAGGTGCCGAGTTTTGTAATGGTCTTCAAGCCGGAGCCGACGTCCTGGATTTCAGGAATCGAAAACGTCGCATTGGGGACGCCGATACCGGGCGCGCTCTGCCGAATGTAGATCAACCGGTCTTCATCGCGATTCGCCAGCGGCCGCAACAATACCGCGCGCACAACGCTGAAGATCGCCGCGTTGGCGCCGATACCCAGCGCCAGTGTGAGGGCCACAGTAATCCACAACGAGGGAACGCGGGACAGTGAGCGGACGGCCAGTTTCAAATCGCGCGGGAAGGACATGCTCGGACCTCCATGGAACTGCTCGGCAGATTCCACATCTTCAGGGGAAGAGGGGATTGCAACTCCTAATCACGGCCCATGGTAACCATTTGGTTTCCATTCGTCAATCCGGTTCGTCACAATTCGCGGCGGGGACCGAGCATGCATCGGGATGCTTGGAAGAGCGCGCGGATTGACGACTACGTTGATATCAACTAGTCTTGTGGAGTGTCAAGCCCAAAAGTGCTTCCGTACGAGACCACGCTTTTGGTGCGCGATTGCTGTCTTTGTCTGCATGTGCAGCGCGCGGCACGAACGCTGGCACGGCGCTTTGATGAGGTCTTGCGCCCCTTCGATCTCACCAACGGTCAATTCTCTCTCCTGATGTCGTTGAATCGGCCGGAACCTCCGCCGATGGGGCCGGTGGCTTCCCTGTTGGCGATGGATCGCACCACGCTGACTGCTGCGTTGAAGCCTTTGGAACGCCGCGGGCTGGTCCGGATTGAGCAGGATCGGGAGGATCGACGCTCGCGCGTCCTGATCCTCACAGCCAAGGGCCGTCAGTTGCTCTCCCGGGCGGTTCCGGTATGGAAAGCGACGCACGATGAGATCGAGCGTCAGCTGCCCGTTGGCGACCCCGAGCATCTGCGGACGAGCCTGCGGGCGCTCGGTTGAGAATTCCAGCCCCGCCCTGCAGGCCGCAACGAGTGTTTGCGGAGGCCGCGCTCGCTAGTTCGGGATGGCGACCTGATGGCCGGGTATGCCAGCCGATGCTAATGGAAGGGTGATCGAAATCCGGGCACCTCCGCCTTCGATGTTTGTTGCGGAGATCGTTCCCGAATGAGCGCGCACGACCGCATCGACAAAGGCGAGGCCGAGTCCATGGCCCGTCGAGTCTCGTCCCTTTACTCGTTCGGTGAACAACCGCGGCCTGATTTCGGGGTCGAAGCCGGCTCCATTGTCGATCAATACGAGAGACGCATCGCTTTCCTGTTGCGCGAGCTGGACGGATACGGCGCGACCGGGGGCGAGATGCTTGAGTTCGTTATCGAACAGGTTGGCAACCATGCGATGAATGAGGCCCTCGTCACCGGAGATATGAACCGGTCCGTGGCTATCGAGGCGGATGCGCAAATTCCTCTCGGACATGGACGGCTCATAGAGATTCACCATCGAGCGAAGAAGTTCATCGAGATCGATTGTGGTCCGAGTCAGCCGCAACGCATCGGCCTTTGCCTCAGCAACGTCGAGCGATTTGTTCAAGAAATCGGTCAAACGGTCCAGCTCATCGATCGCAGCGACGATGGTTTCCAGCTGCTGATCATCCCTGGCGCCGACGATGGAAGACTCGAGCTTGCCTCGGATTGCCGTAAGCGGGCTGCGCATGTCATGCGCCAGGGAATCAGTAATGGTGTGGAGCTGGTTGACCGTACTCTCGATGCGATCGAGCATCCGGTTCAAGGTCACAGCAAGCTGCGAAATTTCGTCGTTCCGCCGGGTTGTGGGGACACGGGTCTTCAGATCCATTTGCCCAATGCGGGAGGCGGCCTCCGTCATTCCCCGCACGTGGCTCAGGGTACGCCGTGTGGTGAAGAAGACGATGGCGAATCCGAGCAAGACCAGCGAGAGCCAGAGCAGGAAGAAGCGGATCTGGAGGTTTCTGAGGACCCGTAGCTCGTCTCTTTCCGAGAGCCCGAGATAGACACGGCCTCCGTCCTTCATCTCTGTTGCGGCCACGCGAAATGGAATCGCGATGCCTCGGACACGGATGCTGGAGGGGCGATCGGGGACCAGGGCATGTGCGCGAATCGCGGCCAGGTGTGCCTGGCCATCGCCCGAGCCGACCCAGAGTTTGAGAGCGCCCTCTTTGTTTGTCTGCAGAAAGAAGACGGAGTCGCTTTCATCGTCCTGCGTCGGGGCTTTGTTGGGCACCTCACGGGAAGCCAATTCAGCGACTTCGCCGACGACCCGGTTGTACAGCGCGTCATCAGGAGTGCGCTCAGCAACGTCGCCAAGAACTTCGACCTCACCCGACAGCCACGCATCGCTGCGACGCTGAATATCGTTTGCAACGAAGCGGTCGATGAAGATGAAAACGACCATGGTACCGCAGGTAAAGGCGAGCATGGCCCAAAGCGAGATCCGCCACGCGGCACTGCGAATGGCCGGCTTATCGGTCCTTGAGGACATAACCTACTCCTCGCAGGGTGCGGATCAGAGGGGTTTGTCCGCTTCCATCGACTTTGCCCCGCAGGCGATAGATGTGGACGTCAACCACATTGGTGTCAGGCTGTATCCGCATGCCCCAGACCTTGTCCAGAATCATGGAGCGCGTGACGACGCGCCCGGCATTTCTACAGAGGAATTCGAGGAGAATGAACTCCTGGGGAGTCAACTGCAGCGCTTGCCCTCCGCGCGTCGCTTCGCGCCGCAAGAGATCGAGTTCGAGGTCCTGGACACGGAGACGGGTTGCTTCACTGCTCTGCGGGGCATTTCGCTTGAGCAGATTGCGGAGGCGAGCCAGCAGCTCAGCCAGGGCAAAGGGCTTCGTCAGGTAATCGTCTCCGCCCAGTTCGAGACCGCGCACGCGATCATCCACGGACCGTCGCGCGGAGAGAATGAGCACGGGAGCGTGAACGCCCGTCTCACGGAGCTTCATGATCAGGCTGATTCCGTCCTGGTCCGGGAGCCCCAAGTCGACGATCAAAATGTCGTAAGCATTGGCTTGAGCGAGGCCTTCCGCTGTCTTTCCGTCCGGAGCTAAGTCGACCTGATATCCAGCCTGAGTGAGAGCCTGCTCCAAGAACGTCTGAATATCGTGCTCGTCCTCTACTAACAGGAGCCGCATGCACAGATCTTAGTTCATCCGCGGCACCCCATGTTTGTATTGTCCGTTCCCATCAAGATTCGTCCCCGCTGGATTCGTCCCAACCGGAAGATGAAGGAATTGTCATCTTGATCGACGCCGGCATTTGGGCCAGACATTTCAGGCCGTTTCACGGGATCGACCTGTTTTCAAGTGCGAGAAGGACATGAACAAATCGTCACACAAAACGAATCGCGTTTCTGCTTCCCTAGTTACAAGGGAGGCGTCTTAACCTCGCATCCCGCATATGGATGGAAACGAGCATACATGCAAGGTTCACAGTCAGTCGTAGATATACGGGAGTGGAGACAGTCAACAGGCAGACAGATAGTTTCGATCGAAGACCGGGATTCGATCCTGGAACAGTTGCATGCTGCCTTTCGGAGTTATCTTCCCGTTCCATTCAATCTGGAACCGACACTTCATGGGGCATTGCGCTACTTGCTAGACCATCCAGGAAGCATGGTGAGGCCGCAGATTGTTTACCGTGTTGCGACAACCTGCGGCGTTGACCGATTGGCCGCGATCGATTTGGCAGTTGCTCTCGAGTACTTTCACACAGCCTCTTTGATCTTTGATGACCTTCCGTGCATGGACAATGCATCCATGCGGCGCGGGGCGCCCTGCGTTCATCTGAGCTATGGCGAACCGGGGGCGATTCTAGCGGCGTTGGCCCTCATCAACCGTGCGTATGCTCTTGTCTGGCAGTCTGTCGCCGGATGTCCCGTTGCGACCAGACGATCTGCCCTCCGTTATCTGGAGCGCCATCTCGGCGTGCATGGACTGCTGAATGGCCAGAGCATGGATTTGAACTATCAGGCTTTGCCGCACACACTTGCGGCCACCGAGCGTGTTGCGTACGGCAAGACGGTGTCTCTGATTGCCGTCACGCTGGTTCTGCCGGCAATGGTGGGCGGCGCGTCGGGGAGGGACATGCAACTGCTGGAAAGGATCAGCCGTTACTGGGGCCTCGCCTATCAAGCCGTAGACGATCTGAAGGACGTTATGCAGGATCCGTCGGCCATTGGAAAGACGACCGCCCAGGATGCCTGCCTGGACAGGCCGAATATCGTCCTCACAATTGGGATACCGGCCGCAATCCAGCGCCTTACACGCCTGCTGCACGCAGGAGACCGCGCCCTGCAAAGCCTGCTTGGAAATCGGAATTCATTTGCCTTCCTTCGCGAATTCCGCGATACGTTGCAGGAAGAGCTGAATCGTGTGATTGACAGCGCAGGGGCAATGCCGATCGATCGGATGCGATGATCTTCCTTCGTCTGGCTTGGCTTAATCTTTTGCGCCACCGAATTCGTACGCTGTTCAGCATCGCAGGAATCGCTTTCAGCGTCGCCGCCATGTTGACTGTTGTTACAGTCCTTCAGGGGGCTATCGGTATGTTCACGGGGATTCTATCGAGCGGCGCCGAGATGATCGTGTTCGAGCGCAATGTCTCGGACCTCTTCTTCAGCGATGTCCCGTTACCCGCGGAGAGGTCGATTGCCGAATGGCAAATGGTCGCGCACGCCGATCCAGTGTTGTTTGGCGTCGTCTCCAGCGCCGATCACCCGATCATCACCTGCTTCGGTGTGACAAAAGAAGATCCACGGATTCGCCAGGCAACGTGGCTGGAAGGAAGCGCCGACACGTTTGGAACCCACGAGACAGATATCGTACTCGGGGAGCGAGCGGCGGCGTTTCTTGCTGCCTCGGCTGGAAAGGATATACCGATTGGCCATGGGCAGTTCCACGTGAGCGGCATCATTCGCACGAAGAACGGATTTGAAGACGGCGGCGTCTTTATGCCACTCGAGTCGGCCCAGCGGTTCTTCCATAAAGAGGGCCTCTCCGTCATCACGATCAAACTGCGGAGTACCGGCCAGGCCGAGGCATTCAAGCGCCAGGTTCGCGAACAGTTTCCGAATCTGATTGCGCTTGAAGACGCGGAGTTTTCTCGTTCCTACTCACAGTTCAAGATTCTGAAAGCAACGGCCTGGGCGGTGGGCGGATGCGGCCTGGCACTCGGCGGACTGGGCGTCGCCAACACGATGATCATGTCGGTCTTCACGCGCATTCGGGAGATCGCCATCTTGCGTGTCAATGGGTTCTCCAACTTCCAGATTGCCGCCACTGTTTTTGGAGAGTCCGCCGTTGTGTCGGTGGCCGGCGCCATCCTGGGACTGGTTGTGGGAGCGACCACGCTGTACGTGCTCAAGCTGGTTCCTGCACTCGACGGTTACGTCGATGTCACCATGCATGCCGGACTTATGCTGCTGGTCGTCCTGCTTGCGCTTCTAACCGGTATCGCCGGGGCACTCTATCCGGCGTTTTACGCGATGCGCATCCGGCCGGTGGAGGCGTTGCGCTTCGAATGAATACTGAGACGAACGTCGCGCAGATCGACAGGCCTGCTGTGCGGGTACAGAATGTCTGGAAGAGCTACGACGATGGAGCAATTGCCGTGCTCAATGGGGTCGACCTGGAGATCAGCGCCGGCCAAACCGTGGCGCTCTGCGGGCCTTCGGGGTGCGGAAAGAGCACGCTTCTGCACCTGATTGGCGGGCTCGACGAGCCCAGCCAAGGGCGAATCGCCGTGAATGGTGTTGAGCTGAACAAGCATCGGGACATGGTCCAGTTCATGCGCCATGAGGTAGGATTCGTGTTTCAGCTCCACAACCTCATTCCCGATCTGACGATGGAAGAGAATTGCCTGCTGCCTGCGCTGGCCGCTGGAACCAACGCCAGCGCTGCTCAACAACGTCTAAATGAACTGGCACAGCGCACGGGCATGCAGGATCGCACGCAACATCGCATCCAGAAGCTCTCGGGTGGCGAACGCCAGCGGACCGCCATCTGCCGCGCGTTGATGAATCGTCCCGGTATTCTGCTCGCCGATGAGCCAACGGGATCGCTCGACGAGAGGACGAGTGGCACGATATTCGAGCTCCTGATGGAACTCGCGAGCAGCGAAGGCGTGACGCTGCTGATGGCGACGCATGATCGCGCGCTTGCTGGCTCCTGCAATCGCACGATCGAGATGCACAACGGGAAGATTTATGAGAGTCGCTAAGACCAGCACGGTTGTCCCCTCGGAGGGATTGGCAAGCGCCGTACGGCATAGCCTTGCGTGGCTGGTTCTGGGCAACACCATCGGGGTGTTGATCGCGGTTCTCCTGCTGTTCCCCGGACTGAATCCGTGGCTGGGCGAATGGACCTATGGCCGCTGGATGATGGTCCACATGAACACAGCTCTCTTTGGATGGTGCAGCCTGCCCATGGTCGGTTTTCTCTTCCGGGTTTACGGCGCCGATCGTGGACCTTGGGCGGCGTGGTGCCGGCCAGTCGTCTGGTTGTGGTCTGCAGGATTGATTGCAGGTTCGATCAGCTGGCTCACAGGGCATTCGAGCGGAAAGCTTTTCCTTGATTGGTCAGGGTATGCGCGTGTCTTTTTCCCACTCTGCATGATGGCCTTGTGGGTGCTCCTCGCATTCAGCTTTCTGCGCCAGCGGCAAATACAGCAAGGAGCGGGCCGCGCGGCGTTCTGGGCAAGGGCCGCAGGACTCCTGGTGTTGCTGGCCGCTCCCTTTGCGATCTACTTCGCCTCCGATCCCGGCCTCTATCCCTTCGTCAACCCTGACACAGGAGGACCGACGGGGGAAAGTCAGCTGGAATCTTCCCTTGGCGTCGTTCTGATCCTGGTGACCCTTCCGTTGGGCCTCACGCAGCGCAAAGAGGGTGCAATGCCCATTGTGCGTTTCGCCTGGCTCGTGATGCTCGCCGAAGGCATTCTGTGCGTTCTGCTCGGGCGCGCCGATGTGAGCCATCGGGCACTGGCGCAGTGGCTGAGCCTTGGAGGGATTCTCGTATGGATTCCCCTGATCCCCGCGTACTACAACGCGTTTCGCTGGCATCGAGAGACGCGTCGCTGGCGCCGTGCGTTCCAGTGGTGGTGGGGCGGCCTCGCGCTGACGGGATGGATCTTCTTTCTTCCGGGCGTGCTGGATCGGTTCAAGTTCACCGATGGCCTTGTAGGGCACTCTTTGACAGCAGTCGCGGGGTGCCTGACGGCTTTTGTGATCTTCGCAATGGTGCAACTGGTTGGCGAACGCGATGCCTGGATCTTCAATCGCGGATGGTCCTTCTACGCGTGGAATCTCGGCGTGTTGTCCTACGTGATCGTGATGACTGTTGCGGGCTGGATTGAGGGCGCGGATCCGGCATTCACCATCGTTCCAGGCTTCGCGCGCGACATACTTTATACCATTCGGCTTTTTACGGGGCTTGCCATGCTGGCAGGCTCAGTGGAGTGGCTGCTCGCGGCATCAAGGAACTCCGCAAAGACCCGCGAAGCAACAATCGAGTCGATCGAGGTGAAGGTCGCATGAGACAACGCGTCCTGCTTGGGTATCAATGGGTGACAGGGCTGTCGGATACGGGAACCGGCATTCTCCTGTACTTTGCTCCACTCTTCACTCTGCACTTGATGGGCGTACACGCGCCGACAGGTGCGGCTCCTTACGTCTCCTATATAGGCACATTCGTGCTTTCGGTGGGGATCGCCTGCCTGTATGGCGTCCGAATCATTGCGCTGGGAGCCTCGAGCGAGAAGCTGGAGATGGTCTGGCTCTTGACGACCTTCTCGCGCAGCGCGGTTGCGATTTACATAGTGAAGTGCATTTTCGCAGGCGAGCTTGAACTGGCCTGGATTTCGGTTGCTCTTTTCGATGGCGTCATCGCAGCCATCCAGGGCATTGGCTTGCGCAAGAGGTGGCTCAGCCATGCGTTTTAACGATGAGCTTAGTGGATGGCGCGGCGCCGCTCTGGTGGCCGCGACCTACATCTACTTCCTCATCTTTGCGCAGTTTGCTTTTCTGGCAAGGCTGAACGATCTGGGAATTGCCGGGAACGCGCTGACGCCCGTGATGGCGGCGATGGCTGCAGGCGGCATCGCCCTCAGTTTGCTTACGTCGCGTTTCACGACTCGTTTTTCGCCGGCAACGCAGCTTCGGGTAGGTTTTGCAGTCTGTGGAACGGCGGCGGCGATGGTTCTCGCGCCGCTCGGATTCTGGGCTGCGACAGCTGTGGCTCTCGGAGTCGGTGCGGGGCTAGGCGTAGTCACCGTAGCCCTTGTGACGCATCTTCGCGTCTGGACGGGAGCACGCCATCCGCTGCTCATCGTCGGCATCGGAACCGGCATTGGGTATTTTGTCTGCAACATTCCCTCGCTGTTTGCCGCATCCCCGGAAGTCCAAGCGCGATTCGCCTTTGTGGTCTGCCTTGGGGGAGTGGCAGCAACACTTGGCAAGCCGGCTGCGTTCAATGCCCCTCCTGAAGAACGAAATACGCAGCTCCCTTTCGTTCTGATCCTCGCCGGATTCGCGGCACTCGTCTGGCTTGATTCGGCGGCTTTCTACATCATTCAGCACACTCCTTCATTGAAAGCAGGAACATGGATGGGCAATGCCCATCTCTGGACAAACGGCGGCATCCATTTTCTTGGAGCGATCGCCGCATCGCTCCTGCTCTCTCGACAGAGGCTGTCCATCGTTCTATGTGGCGCGGTGCTGGCCCTCGGCTTTGCCTGTATGCTGCTTCTGCAGCCTTCGCTTGTGCTCTCCGCTTCGCTGTTCTATCCAGCGGGCGTGTCGTTCTACTCCGTAGCATTGGTTGCCTACCCCGCCTTTTCCAGCAATGCACAAACCACGCAGCAGAGAGCGCAACAGGCGGGATGGCTCTACTCGATTGCGGGTTGGATCGGGTCGGCGCTGGGCATCGGTATGGGCCAAAACCTGGGGCATGTCCCACCGGCGTTTGTCGCAATCGCAGGTGCGTCGGTGCTGGCCCCGTTTGTGATTGGCGCCATGCGGTCGCATACGCGGGAAGTCGCCCTCGCCGCCGCGGTTTCCGCGCTTGCCTTTCTTTGCTCTCGCCATCTGCCAGCCCATGCGTCATCTCAAGCGCAATCGGCCGTGGAACGCGGACGTCAGATCTACATCTCGGAAGGCTGCATCAGCTGTCACTCGCAGTATGTACGACCAGGAACAGCGGATGAGCTCATGTGGGGGCCTACAGAGTCGATGCAGCAGGTCCACGCCGAGCAACCACCTCTCATCGGCAATCGCCGGCAGGGGCCGGATCTGGCCGAAGTGGGTTTGAGGCGATCGCCTCTTTGGTTGAAGGCCCATATGATCGCTCCTGCCACGCTGAGCTACAACTCACCGATGCCCTCGTATGCGTTTCTCTTCGAGGACTCGCGTGGATCCGATCTGGTAGCGTACCTGGTCAGTCGTCACCGCGCGAGTTCGGAGCAGCACAGGGAAGAAGAGAGCAACTGGCAACCCAGCGCCGCAGTGTTGATAAATTCAAGTGCGGAGGAGGGAGCCATGCTCTACGCTCACTCCTGCGCGACCTGCCATGAGCAAGACGGCGTGGCCCGTTTGCGTTGGAAGACAGAGTTTCACAAACTTCCGCCGGAGCAGGCAACGCTGCGACTCGAACTGCGTGAGTACACAGCCATCCGCATTGCGCAAATCATCAAGTTCGGAATACCCAATACAGACATGCCGGGACATGAGTACTTCAACGATCGGCAGATCACCTCTCTTACTCTTTGGCTGACGCGCCGCTCTGCGCAGCCGCTTCCTCATTCATAAGAACCGATAGGAGACATTCCTTTGAAGATCACTGCACGCATTCTGACCTTTCTCCTTCCCTTGGGCCTCACCGTCGCGGCACAGGCGCAACAGACCCTCACAGTCGATCCTTCGGCAAGCAGCGTAGCTTTCGCTCTTACGGGCACAGGGCACGAAGTTCACGGGACGTTTCATGTCACGAGCGGAACTGTGCAATTCGATCGCAGTGCGCCGAAGATGTCGGGCTCGATCGTCGTCTCCGCGGCAAGCGGTGACAGCGGCGACAACGGACGCGACAAGAACATGCACAACCAGGTTCTTGACGTGGAGCATTATGCCGATGTGACCTTCCAGCCGCAGAGCTACCAAGGCTCCATCGCTGACTCAGGCGATTCCACCATCCAGGTGGCAGGTGTGTTCACACTGCATGGGACGCCGCACGACATCACGGTTCCGATGCAGGTACACATCGATGGCACACACCTGACTGCGAAGGGAAGCTTTGTGGTTCCGTATGTCAAATGGGGGCTGAAGGATCCCAGTATCTTTATTCTGAAGGTCGCCAAAGAGGTTCACATCGACCTCAATCTGGCTGGAACGGTCACGCCGGCAAGCTAAGGCCTCGGCATACCGCGGGAGTTGCCGATGGGTCTGGCGGCTTCCGCAACACCTCGGCGCACGTCCGCGCGCCGACTGCGACAGCTGCGAGCGGGCCAATCATTCGCTACGATCCGGCGCAAGCATCAAGTCGCAAGGATCAGTGAATTCTGCTTGCGATGATTTGCGTGCCTGCTGCGTCTGATCCAATGCTCGTTGTCCGCAGCAGAATCTCAAATGGACGGAGATTGCCATCGTTCTGTCGTGCACTTTTCAGGATCGGCGCGATCGACTGAGGATGAAAGAGCAGATCCGCAGCAGCCTGTGTTCCGGCGACGTCCAGACCCTCGATAGCGAGTACGTGGCCGGTTCCGGTCAAGTTGGGAAGAAACAGAATTAGAGCATAGGTCTCGTGCGCGGGCTCATTCCAGCGGCTCGCGTAGATGGGCGCCTCGCCGGCAAGTGGCTTTGCGTTCACGATCTCCGCACTCTCCATGTCCCGGCTGGGCACGATGTGAAAATTCGCGTTGGAGTCGATCAGGCCCGCCCAGGGATTTGCACTCACTGAACCGATGATGAGAGCGTTACTGTTCTTCAGATCGCTGATCCGCAGATCGCGCGGAAAACGCAGCAGGACACGACGCGGATCGTACTCCGGCTGGCGGGCAACCATGGCAACAATCTGCGTGCTGACGAAGTCGGTGTACTGCTGCGTGCGAAGATCGCGATCCGTATGGCTGTTCACACGAGCATCCGGCGTTTCTACAAAGGTTCCCTTGATGTAACTCGCCAGTGGGAACGATTGATGAGCCAGATCTTCGAGCAGGTTGAAGCCAACATCGGGCGGCACGATGAATGTATTCGCCGAGTCGGTCAAGATCGCCCGCCAGAGGATTCGGCTTGCATCATCTTCTGGGTGACGCAGCAGGAATCGATTCGCTATGAAACAGACCAGGCTCACCAACAGAACTACGCTCCCGAGAATGAACAGCGAGCGCGCGAAACCGATTCTTCGGGATGCCGCGTTCGCCTGCCGATCGCCGTCGACGGGCGGCAGCAATTGCGGGACGGCCTGGGGCAGGTCGCTTGCCGGTCCCGAAGGATCGGCCGAGGGGCTGACAAAGGCGGGCACGTACCCGCCGACTGGAATATCGATCCGGAGTGCCTCATCGCGCCCCACTCCACTGAAGTGCTCTCCGAGGCGCTTGCGCAGCTGTCGAGCGTAATTTCGGACGATGTTGTCGTCGTCGGTGCGGTAGGACGGAGGGCGCCCGAAAACCGCTACACCGATCTTGTGCTCGCTGATGGCACCTGCGCGTCCTGCCAGCGTCTCGGAGACGACATAGAGAAGAAAGCTCGAAAGGAGCGCGGATCGTGAGAAATGCGGTCCCGCCACGACCCGCTGTGTGAGAGCCCAGCGGGAATCGTTTTGCAGCCAATCCGGATCAGGTTCGGAGAGCGGCTGTTTTGGCTGGACGGCGGCGGCTGTCTTCACCTCAACACTCTGCTGGGGAACTGGAATTCGATCGAGGCTTCACTTTGAAGATAGGGACGGCGTGTGAAAGCACGATGAATCTGCGGCTCGGCAGATGGCGTACACCCCCAACGATTGCCAGATTTTCATGTTGGCTCAAGGCGATGAATATAGAAGAGCTTGGGGGGGGAAATCGCCCGTGTATACACGGGTCAGCGCTCTTTTACACGCTCTCATGGGCGGAGCCCTCTCCTAGCATGAACCAGGCTTCTTCCCCCATACGAAACGGAATGAGCTACGCAAAGGAGAGCCTCATGAAGACGACAAGACGATGGGCCCACGCCGCAAAACTGACGAGGTCAATGCGCGCGTTGTTGCTTGCCGCCGCCGCAATCTGCCTGCTGATCGGGAGCCGCATCACAGCCCAGGTCAATACTGGAACGTTGAGCGGGCAGGTCACAGATACGTCTGGAGCAGTGGTCCCCGCAGCCACCCTCACAGTGAAAGACGATGCCACCGGATATAACCGAGTGGCGAAGAGTGCCTCGGACGGGAACTATATCTTCTCCGACTTGCCAATCGGCCAATACACGCTGACGGTGGAGGCCAGCGGTTTCACGACCGCGAAAGAGACAGAGACGATCAGTGTCGGATTCCATTCGCGCGCCGATTTCCACCTGCGGGTCGGCTCGGCTGCCGAAACCGTCGAAGTCACAGCAGCAACGGACGCTCTCTCGAAGGACGATGCTTCCATCAGCACGCTGGTGACGAACGAGACGATCGCGGATACGCCTCTGTTTCTTCGCAATTGGGACGACCTGCTGCGCACGGTGCCTGGGGTGCAGATCAACCGCTACACGAATCAGAGCGGCGCCACTTCCTCCGGCAGGACGGGAAGCTTTAATGTCAACGGCATCCATTCTCTGCAGAACAATTTCATCCTCGACGGCATCGACAACAACACGTTCTCAGAGAATGTGCAGGAGTTGAGCACTGAGGCGGCCCATCCCTCAGTCGACGTCATCTCGGAATTCAACGTGATTACCAATCCGTACTCGGCGGAGTACGGGCGCGCGCCGGGCGCCGTGGTGTCTGTCAACAGTCGGAGCGGATCGAACAAGTTCCACGGAACGGCCTATGAGTTCGTCCGTAACCAGTACTTCGATGCGTTCGACTATTTTTCAAGGCAGACTTTGGCCAAGAAGGCACAAGACAACCAGAATCAGTTTGGCGGCAGCATCGGCGGGCCGATCATTCACGATCATGCGTTCTTCTTCTTCAACTGGGAAGACACCCGGGTGAAGCAGGGCGTCTCGCGTCTCTACACCGTGCCACTGGACAACGAGCGGATTGGCGACTTCAGTCTGGCCACGGCGGCAGCCGCCGGGGTCACATATCCAACCATCATCGATCCGACGACCTGCTCAACGCCCTACAACCTGAAGAGCTCAGGCTGCACGGCATTTGCGAACAACCAAATCCCAACCGGGCGGATTGACAGCGCGATGAAGACCATCATGACGCTCTTTCCCGAACCGAACTTCAAGAATGGCGGAGCGAACTATCCGGAGCTGAACAATTTTGCGCGCACCGGCGCTCTGACCGACTTTAACTCCAGTTACGATGCCCGCGTCGACTGGACGCCTTCTTCCAACAACACGATCTTCGTTCGCTTCAACTACTTCAATCGGACGCGCGACATTCCGGGCTATTTTGGCGGTCTTGCCGATGGGACGTCCACATCGGCTTGGGGTAACCAAACATTGAAGGGCGCCAGTGTCGTCCTTGGTTGGACGAGAATTCTGAGCGCGAACAAGGTCAACGACTTCCGCTTTGGCTGGGTGCGCGACTACTCGCATGCCGTCCAACAATCCTTCGGCCTGCCGCAAACTGCGGGCCAGTACATTCCGGGAATCCCTGCCAATCCTGCCGTTGGCGGCGGACTGCCGCAAATCAGCTTCACCAACAAGACATTCATCGGGTCGCCCGACTTCCTGCCGAAGCAACAGGTGCCGATGCTCTACCAGTACAACGACACCTTCTCGTGGACGATCGGCAAGCAGACGCTGAAGTTCGGGGGGACCATGTTCCTGCCGATGCGTAACATTTTCCAGGATGAACCGAGCATCCGTGGAGACCTTGGGTTCACTGGCAACTTCACCAACCTTTCTTACGCGGATGCTCTGATCGGGGCCCCGGGATCGGCGACTCTCACCAACACCTTCATCACCGATCAACGTCTGTGGATGCTCTCCGGTTTTGGCGAGGACGATTTCAAGGTGACACCGAAGCTCACATTGAACCTCGGCCTCCGCTATGACTTTGCTTCACCAGCGGTAGAAGGCCAGAACCGCATGGCGAATTTCAACCCAGCTGGCAACGGCTCCCTGGTCTTTGCCACAAGCGGCTCACTCAAGGACCGCGGTCTGGTCGATCCCAACTACACCAACTTTGCTCCGCGCTTCGGAGCGTCGTATGCGGTTGGCGACAAGACGGTGATTCGCGGCGGTTACGGCATCTATTACACGGTATTTGAGCGCATCGGCAGCGAAGACGAGCTGGCCCTCAACCCGCCCAACCTCGTCAACAAGACAATCGCCAGCAACGTTGCTCCGGTTCTGACCCCCGCAGTTGGATTTCCATCGGACTTCCTGAACGCACCCACGATCAACGACCAGACAATTGCTCAAGGTGTCTTGAAGCCTTTCCATCTGCGCGCTGTGAATCCGTCCATCTCCGTGCCGACAATTCAGCAGTGGAGCTTTGGCGTGCAACGGCAGATTACGCCGGCCTGGCTCGGCGAGATCGATTACGTGGGCACCCACTCGGATAATCTGGACGTGCTGCGGAACTACAACCAGGTGCAGTTCTCCGGCAACCAGGTGCTGACGAACACCACGTTCCCGGCGGGTGTACTCCCCTATCCGGATTTTGGAGAAATCGAGTACCTGGACCCGGTGGGCTTCAGCAACTACCACGGTCTTCAGGCGGCACTGACACGGCAGATGCGCAGCGGTCTGAGTGTCCGCCTCGCCTACACCTACTCTCATTCGCTGGATAACACGCCGGAAGAGCTCGAAAGCAACTCGGGCGACGCACCGAACGGGTTGAACTACAACGCATGGTACGGAAACAGCGATTTCGACGTCCGGAATCGCCTCTCGGCTACTTATGTGTACGAAGTGCCGTTTGGCCACGGCAAGCCCATGCTGCAGTCGGGCCCGGCGGCTTGGGCTCTGGGCAACTGGACAACCTCCGGCGTTTACACCTACTACGCCGGCCATCCCTTCCAGGCAACGTGGGGGAACGAAAGCAGCTTGCTCGATCCGTACGGATTTGCCACGGCGGTTCCGAATCAGGCTGCATCCGTTCACTATCCCAAGAAGCAGACCTGCTGGTTCTATACCAGCGCAAACAGCGCTTGCTCCGCCTATGGGTCGGGTCTACTCACACCGTATACTGACCCCGGCAAGTACACGATCGGCAACGTCGGACGCAACACGCTCGTTGGACCACAGACGATGTTGTTCGATTTCGCGCTCTACAAGACCTTCCCATTCACGGAGCGGATCAACGCGCAAGTCCGGTGGGAGGTGTTTAATCTCGGCAACACGCCGATCTTCGGCCAGCCGAGCGGTAACGCCAGCAGTGGCAGTGTGGGGTCCATTACGTCCCTCTCTGCCGATCCGCGCGTGATGCAGTTTGCGGCTCGTTTCAACTTCTAGACGCAGTTCAACCGGAACCGGGCGGCCTTGGAGCCGCTCGGGCCGCCTCACTCATGAAGGAAGATCTCTTGCCGATCCGAGGAACGCTGCTTCTCATCGCTTGTCTTGCTTTGGGTCTGCCCTCCCCCTTCGCACAGTCCGCGTCCCCCGCACTTGAGCTTCAAGGGAAAGTTATCGGCGCACAGAACAAGACCTACTTCGAGGTTCCATTCGAAGTTCCGGCGGGGACCCATCGCATCAGCGTCGATTTCTCCTACACAGGCAAGGAACAAAAGACGGCGCTCGACCTGGGTATCGCCGATCCGGAACGTTTTCGCGGGAACAGCGGCGGGGACAAAACGCACTTCACGATCGGCGAATCCGATGCGACGCCGTCGTATCTCCCCGGAGCCATTCCGGCGGGCAAGTGGAAGCTGCTGCTTTCAGTTCCTAACATTCGCCCGAACGAAGAGTCCACCTATCGCGCGGAGATTCGATTTAACGATCCCTCGGAGGATCGCGGTTTCACTTCTGCGCCTCTTGAGATCGGGAAGCGCTGGTATCGCGGCGACCTGCACATGCACACCGCCCACAGCGATGGAAGCTGTGCAAGCCAGTCAGGCAAATCGGTCCCCTGCCCGGTCTTTGTTACTGCGCAGACTGCGACGCAGCGCGGGCTCGACTTCATTGCCATTACCGACCACAACGCAACCTCACACTACGATACGATGCGCGAGCTTCAACCCTATTTCGATCGTCTGTTGCTGATCCCCGGGCGCGAGATCACGACGTTCTGGGGGCACTTCAATATCTTCGGGGTCACCCAGTACATCGACTATCGCGCTGTGGCGCGCGATGGCCGCGATGTGAATCAGATTCTCCGCGACGTTCGAGCCCTTGGTGGCATTGCTTCCATCAACCATGCCGATTCGCCGGGTGGAGAGATCTGCATGGGCTGCGCATGGGAGCCGCAAGCCCCAGTGGATATGAGGTTGTTCACCAGCATCGAGGTGATCAACGGCGGACGCATCTTTCTTTCCAGTGCCGACCTCTGGGATCGCGAGTTGGGAACAGGCGTACCACTGACCGCAATCGGCGGCAGCGACAACCACGACGCTCCAGCGCCTGCTGGGGTCCCCGGGGCCATCGGCTGGCCGACGACGGTGGTCGAAGCCGACGAGCTTTCGGTACCTGCGATTCTCGACGGAATCCGTCGCGGCCGAGTTTTTATCGATCTGACCGGATCGCGCGACAAGGTCATCGATCTCGAAGCGCGCGACACTGCGGTTGGCAGCGCGGAAGCGTGGACGACCATGGGCAGTGCGCTCGACGTTGAGGCAGGACATTCCATCTCATTCCGAGTCCGTCTCGCGGCCTGTCCTCGCGCCACGGTGCATTTGTTCGTCGACGGACATGAGACACCTGGCTTGGTCCCTCTTTCAACCACATTCGGTGATGAAACGCTGCCTTTCCATTGGACCAGCGACGGAGGAATGCATTGGCTTCGGGCCGAAGTGCGCGACGCCAATGGCAGCCTGATGCTGGTCTCTAACCCAATCTATGTTCACCCCGCAGCCCGCTAGGACACCCGATGCATCGATCGATTTTCCGCCTTTCACTCGCTGCCGCAGTTCTGTCACAATGCGCCACCCTCGCCTGCGCGCAAAAGGTGCCCGAGCCGGGCTCGCGTACGTTGATGGATGCGCACAACTGCTATCCCTACTTTGAGTGGTGGAGCGACCGGATTGACCGGGCCTTGTCCGCGGGAACGCCGCTGGCCATCGAGCAGGACCTGGCCTGGTACACCGACTCAAAGACGGGCAAGAGCTGGTCTGTGGTTACACACGGCGAGCCTCTGACCGGAGAAGAGCCGACCATGGAGCACTACTTCTTCGATCGCGTTCGGCCCATTGTCGAGAAGGCTCTGCGCGACGGCAACCACGGAGACTGGCCGCTCATTACGCTCAATCTCGATTTCAAAGACAACAAGCCGGAGCATCTTGTCGCTGTTCTGTCGCTGCTGCGCAAGTACGAGTCCTGGATCACTTCTGCTGCGAAACGATCGGACATCTCTGTCGTGGAGCCACTGGAGGTCAAGCCGATTCTGGTGCTTTCCGGCGAGAACGATGCCCAGCAGACTGTCTTTTACGACGAACTCCGCACCGGCGATCGAGTGCTCGACTTTGGCGCGATTCACACAGAAGACAAGGACCCGCAGGCGCCGCCTGAGGTTCTCGACTCCGAAAAGGCTAACAACTACCGCCGCTGGTGGAATAACCCCTGGCGCGTGATCGAGGCGGGCGGACAGCAACATGCCGGCGACTGGACTCCGGAGAAGATGAAGCGTCTGCAGGCGCTGGTGGAACGCGCGCATGAGAACGGGCTGTGGATTCGCTTCTACACGCTGGATGGCGCAACGGAGCAAGAACTAAGCTGCCACGGCTGGTTTCATGGCTACAACTTCGGTTCGCTGAGTGCAGCGCGCACGCGCTGGCAGGCTGCCATGCGCGCGCACGTGGACTATCTCGCTTCGGACCAATACGAGTTGCTGGGCAACGAGGTCCGGCAGGCAGACGCTCACGAATAGGATCCGGCTATTGACAGCCCAGTCGTTGACGATCGGGCTATTGACGATCTGGCTGTTGACGATCTGGGTGGGGTTCTGTCACGCTCCTCGTGGCGAAGAGCGCGGTCCGCGACATGCTCGTTGATCCTCTCGCCCCGAGGAGCATCAACGCCTGTGAGTAAGCCGATCGTTGTGGTGGGGAGCATCAACCTGGACCTGGTGGCTGTGGCAGCGAAGATTCCCGCCGTGGGAGAGACGGTCCTCGGCACAGACTTCCAGACACACCCCGGCGGCAAGGGCGCCAATCAAGCCGTTGCAGTGGCGCGGCTGGGCTATCCAGTGCAGATGATCGGGCGGCTGGGTGACGATGCGTTCGGTATGCAATTACGCAATCATCTTGAGAAGGCAGGAGTCGGATCTGAAGGTATGGCTACCAGCCAGGGCGCCACTGGAGTCGCGGTGATTGCCGTCTCGAAGAAGGGGGAGAACAGCATCATCGTCGCGCCGGGGGCCAACGCGAAACTGACGCCGCAGGATCTCGAAGACAATCTTGGATTGATCAGAAGGGCAGGGCTCGTGCTTGCACAGCTGGAGATTCCGCTGGAAACGATCGAGCGGCTGGGAGAGATCTGCTGGCAGGAAGGTGTTCCGTTGATACTTGACCCCGCCCCGGCGAGAGCGCTGCCCAAGGAAGTCCTGGAACGCGCAGCATGGTTCACTCCGAATGAGACAGAAGCTGCGTTTTATGTGGGGGGAGAGCAGGATCGCCCAGAGACGACTGCGGAGGCCCTTTTCGACAAAGGGTGTCGAGGCCTTCTGCTAAAGATGGGAGAGCGGGGAGTCTTTGTTGCGCAGGAACGAAGTGGTGGCAGAAAGGTCCCGGCATTCCCCGTCCAGGCGGTCGACTCCACGGCGGCGGGAGATGCATTCAACGGGGCGTTTGCCGTTGGGCTGATGCAAGGCAAATCACCTCTGGAAAGCGCCAGGTTTGCCTCTGCGGTAGCAGCCATCTCCGTGACGCGCGTTGGAGCACAGCCCTCCATGCCGACGATCGTCGACGTCGAGTCATTCCTGAAAGAGCATGAGGGCTCTCTTTAGCAGGACAGGATCGGTTGGCTCAACGATAGCGATTGTCGGAACGATGAATGAGTTCGCGATCCGGGAACCAACGGACGTGGGCATACGGCTCGTTCAGCAGAGTAATTGGCAGCAGGGGATTAAAGACGCTGCTCCATCCTGAGAGAAAAGACGCGGTGCGAATCAAAGCAGAGCAACGAGACAAGAGCAGGCAATTCACCAGCGCTTCAAAGCCCTTCGTGTGTCCACTCCCGATTGGGCTGGTGTGGATTGCTTGTGCATCGCGGCTGCGCTCCTCGTCCGGATGAACGATGACGGTGAATCTTCCCGCCGCTTGGCGCGCAAACCACTCGATAAACAAAGGGTCGTCGCTCGATACGAATACCCTCTCTAAGCGAGGCCGGTCGGCAACAAGTTTCGTGACGGCGTTGAAGCACCGCGACCAGTCAACTGGCTGTGCCTCGAGCCGCTTGTCCGTCCCTCGGAAGTGCAGTCCGATGACCCCGCTGTCACCGAACTCCCTCGCCACGAAATCATCGACGTAGGACGCGATCTGCGGCTTGATCTGGAAGTACGTGGTGAAGAGACGGTGAGCCCATTCGATCGACATCGTCGATGCATACAGCGCGGCGAAACGGGTCTCGCGAATGTGGCGAATCGACAACGAACTGGTCCGCAAGCCTGAACTCGACGAAACATCCAGCGCATCGTCGAAGAAGTCATGCAACCAGTCGTGATCCGGCATGTCGCTGTATTGAGAGCCGGTCAATCGGATTCGAGGCAGCAACCCATGTTGCTCACAATAGGCAAGGATGTAGAGACACCAATTCAACTGGGCGAAGAAGCCGAGTCCCGCATTGATCTCTACTGCAAGCGCATCGGCTCGTTTGCTGAGCCGCATCTCGTTCAGGATGCGAAGCGGGGCCTGAAGACGCGGTATGTGGGCCATCGAACTCTCCTCCTTTTGGCAGCGCCGGGAAGCCGGCAGATCAGGCGATCGGCGCCAGAACCGACCCACGCACCCATTCACAGGTCGCACTTCTAACCAGGCCGCTATGCCCGGCTGCAGAGACTTTGCGGAGCTTATCGATCGAGCTACGCCTCACAGCATTCATAGGCAGGGTAGCCATGTTCGCGGATCAGGGCCTCCTTCTCCGCTGCAGCGAAGTCCTCCGTGATCATCTCGCGAATGAGTTCCTCGAAGCTGGTGGCAGGCGCCCATCCGAGCTCGGCACGGGCACGAGACGCGTCTCCCAGCAAGGTCTCCACTTCGGTCGGCCGGAAGTAGCGTGGATCCACGGCAATGACAACCTCACCTCGATCGTCATACGCGCGAGCGTTGACTCCTTTGCCTTCCCACGTCAGGTTCAAATTCAGATAACGCGCTGCCAAGTCGATCAACTCGCGAACACTGTGTTGTTCGCCGGTGGCGATCACATAGTCTTTCGCGCATTCTTGCTGGAGCATCAGCCACTGCATCTCCACATAATCCCGCGCGTGTCCCCAGTCCCTCAGGGCATCGAGGTTGCCGAGATATAACCTCTTCTGCAGACCGGCCTTGATACGTGCCAATCCCCGGGTGATCTTTCGTGTCACAAAGGTTTCACCGCGGCGCGGCGATTCGTGATTGAAGAGAATGCCGTTGCAGGCATACATTCCGTACGCCTCGCGGTAGTTCACCGTAATCCAGTACGCGTAGAGCTTGGCGACGGCATAGGGCGAGCGGGGATAGAACGGAGTTGTCTCGCGCTGCGGAATCTCCTGAACAAGACCATAGAGCTCGGAAGTCGACGCCTGGTAGAAACGTGTCTTCTTTTCGAGACCGAGGATCCGAATTGCCTCGAGGAGCCGCAGGGTGCCGAGGCCGTCCGAATTCGCAGTATACTCGGGCTCTTCAAACGAGACTTTGACGTGGCTCTGCGCTGCGAGATTGTAGATTTCGTCCGGCTGCACGCTCTGAACCACGCGGATCAGAGCGCTCGAATCCGTAAGATCGCCGTAATGGAGCTTGAATCGGCTGTCTGTGACATGGGGGTCATCGTAGAGGTGATCGATTCGAGCGGTATTGAACAGAGATGTTCTGCGTTTGACGCCATGCACTTCATAGCCCTTCGCCAAAAGAAACTCAGCGAGATAGGACCCGTCTTGCCCGGTGATACCGGTAATGAGTGCTTTCTTCATGAGGGCGCTGCTCCTTCCAATAGTGTCGATTTCGTCTGAAGTTAGTCCAAACTGTTGAAGGGGGCCTAATCTACAGGCCAATTCGTTCCCGAGCGAGAAGAAGGACAAACTGGGAGTTATAGACCAGATATCTCTTCCACAGTCTGCGGGGATTTGAAATGAGACGATAGAACCACTCCAGCCCGTTCTCACGCATCCATGACGGCGCCTGCCTTATGTTCCCTGAATAAATGTCGAACGCCTGGCCAACCGAGGCGATGACAGGAACGTGGAGGCGCGACCGATGTTCGTAAGCCCACTTTTCCTGCTTCGGGCACCCCAGCCCGAGCCACAGAACATCGGGGCACGCTGCATTGATCATCTGCACGACCTCGTCATCTTCTGCCTCCGTCAAGGGCCGAAAAGGCGGAGAATGCATTCCCACGACATTGCTTCCGGGGAACATCTTCTTGATGTTGGCGGCCAGACGCTCAGGCACGCCCGGAGCACCTCCATAGAAAAAATGACGGTAGCCCTTGCGTGCCGCGGTCTCGCAGAACGCATGCATTAGGTCAGGACCATATACTCGTTGTTTTAGGGCAAAGCCGAAGACTCGGCCGAGCCATACCAAAGGCATGCCGTCGGGGACGTTGAACACAGCCGTGTCAGAAAGAGTGTTGTGAAAGCTTCGATCGCGCTGCGCTTCCATGACGACGTGCACATTCGCGAAGGTCAGACACTTCCCTCGCTCGCCCCGATCGATCCAACGCTCCATCTGGGAGATCAGCTCGGGAATCTCAATTGCCTTGAGCGGCACACCGAGAATCGAGTATTCCGGTTGCACTAACGAAGACGAAACGACGGCGGAAGTGCTCATGCGCACGAATCCTCAATTGCCTGGTTGGCGGGATGGGAAGTAGACAAAGTAAATCGGGAAAAGTAGGCGCGTGATATGTACGACTAATGTTGCCAAAGGCCGAGCACAATCCAATGATTGACGTAGTAGCCCGGCTTGCTGCGCATATCGTCGACGACCGTTCGAAACTGTGGATCCATCGTCGCTGCGATACCGAGCGTCGCCAAGCTTTCCTTTGGGTCCCAGACTTTAGTGAAATGGGCTACGCCAGCTTGCATGCGTTCTTTGTCGAAAGGGACGCCGGAGTGCACAAACTCTTCGTGCTGCTTTAGGCCTTCAGCATAGGGAACCAGCCAATTGACCGCAGCGAACAGCGACGAACCGGCTGGGCTCTTCCAATGAAACCAATCCATGTCATGTGTGTTCGCAGCCTCGGCTGCCATGAGCAGGGGGTCGAGGTCATAGGTTACATAGTGAAGGGCATCCCGTTGATGAAAGTCTTCGACAGTTCCGTCCGGATAGACATTGGCAGCGACTTGCGCCTGGAATGCCGAGCGCGCTGCCTGGATCAAGTTGCGATCTCCAAGAGAGAAGGCGCCCATCGTGATGAGCTTCACGCGCAGACTCTGCCAATTAGTCGTATCCGGTTTCTTCAGATTGGCAATTGAGTTCAAGTAGCCTTCAACCATCTGACGGAGAAAGGAGTCGATTTTCTCCCTCAGTTCGGGAGAGAAATCTTGCCGACAGATGTCGTTGGCCAGCATGAATGCATCGAAGCCGGTGTCGTCAATCGGATTGAAGCTGAATTGATAGGTCGAGACCCACGCCTCCATGAAGCGTTTGACCTGATTCAGATAGCGCGTGTCTCCTGTCAGGCGATAGGCGAGTGCAAAGTCGCGAATGAGGCCGAGCTCGCCAAGTGCCGCGATGCTTTGGTCGAATATCCCTTGGTGAGGGAGTGTCCCCTCTACATGAATCCGCGGAACCGGAGCTGGCGCGCGCTCCAGATTCTTGCTTGCGACAGAGATCGCATACCGCCCTTCCATAGTCCCTGCAAGCTCCGGCATGCGCCGCACTGCAGAAGGGGAAATGATGGCATAATCCTGCGCGGAGCTGATTCCTTGAATGGCCAAAATGCCCAATACGACGATCCAGAATCTCTTGGGGAAGATCATTTTGCTCTCTACCTCTGTCTGCTGCAGTTCATCGACGGCTAAGCGAACGATCCTGCTATCGCTGCCTGCTCCCCGGATTTCGCAGCCACTCCACTGTCTCGCGAACGCCATCTTCCAGAGACGTCATCGGGGGACCTAATAGGGCGTAAGTCGGTTCCATTGGCGTGAGGTAATCTTCGGTCATGCTTCTTAGGCGCGAGGAGAAGATCGGAAACTTGACACCAAGTGTGACGAAGCCGTCGCCGATCAACGCCAGAAGCCGGAGCAGGTTCTGCGGAATCACGTGCGCACGGTGGCCAGTCAACTGGACAGAAAAGGCATTGACCCAATCAAGGAGTTTGATGGGGGGATCGCCGACGTACAGCACCTTCCGGTGGACTGCGTCTGCTGGCGCTTCAAAGATCGCGCACATTTGTTTGACCACGTTCCCCACATAGCCATAGGAACGCGTGACCTGTCTCGATCCGGGATGGAAATACAGTCCGCGCTGCAGTACTCTCCAGAACTCCTGAGGATAGCGCGGATGCCATCTACCCCACACGTTCGTGGGTCGAACAATTGTCCAGGTACATGCAGGATTGGTGCTCCTAACTGCGAGTTCGGCAAGGACCTTGCTTTCACCATAAATTGTGTGTGCGCGGAAGTCCAAGTCGTGCCGCGGCAACGGCCCCGGGCCCACAACAAATTGCGTGGAGACGAAGATAGCTCGCTCCACGCTTGGAGTCACCGCGATCGCGTCCAGTACATTCTGTGTGCCACAGTTGTTGATTGCATAGTCTTCAACCGTCTTACCTCCCATGTCGGTCCTGGCGGCGAGATGAGCGACAAGATTCGGGCTCACGTCGCCGATGATCCGCTGCATTTCGCCCAGGTTCATGATGTCGCATTTAACCCAGTAGCGGAGATGGCTCTCCTTGTGAGGAGGCTTCGCGTCGAGGTTGACGATTCGGAGATCCGGGTAGCGTTCGAGTGCATCTACGAGGTTCGTCCCGATGAAGCCGCTTCCTCCCGTGATTAGAATCGTGCCATTCATTTGATCCCTCCTTCTTCGATGAACTCGAACTTACTTGCTCGAACATCCGGCTTCTTTCGCGACAAGGCGTTCACAGGCACTCTCAGGCGTGGCTCTCCTGCCGCACGACGAGCATCGAGTTTCGCTGAGTTTGCCTCGTGATAAGCGAGCGCACCCGCTGTCGCAATCGCTGGGGGAAGAGCCACATCCCGATGTAGAGAACAAGATGAAGCATCGTAGGCCTTCCCTCGGCGATTGCCGCGCGCAATAGAAGAGGAAATGCGCACCACTCTCGCTTGTCGGCTGCAGCGGACCCAACACTGGTAAGGACAAAGCCGGCGAAAGCATGTGGCCCAAGATACCCTCGAACGCTGCGAATCCAATGCAGCGACTGGCGCCAGTCGTAGGAGGTGCTGATCCTTGTACGCCCAGTGTCGTCGTTGAATTGAGCTAACGGTTCGGGCGAATAGACGAATCTCGCCCCATGTTCCGTGGCGCGGATGACCCAGTCGGAGTCCTGATGACGACGAAGAGCGGTGGAAAACGGCATCTGATCGAATATGGTTTTGCGAACAACCAATGTCGACGTAATAATCGCCGCCTCGCCATTGAAGATCGAACGTCTACTGAAGAGATAGTCACCGATCTTCTCTTGCGCCTCCGGCAGTCGTTTAGGCCAGATCATGGTGCCGTGCGAGGACTTGGAGAAGAAGCGGCAACAGAGGATATCGGCGGAATGTGCGAGGGCAAGTTGAGTTTCAGTTTTCTGCGGCAACCACTCGTCATCGTCATCGAGGAATGCGATCCATTCAGACGATGCCTGCGCCGCGCCTTGATTGCGTGCGTTGTTCGATCCGCGAGATTCGGGCAGAACGATTATGCGCAGCCGTGGATCGTCAAGCTGTGTCAAGGCCGACACTGTCCTGTCGTCCGGCCCATCCACAACAACGATGACCTCGCTCACCTTGAGGGTCTGGGCAAGTGCACTTGTTGCGGCACGAACTACCCACTGAGGGCGGTTGCGCGTCGGAATAACAACGGCGACATCACTTTTCATAGACATTCACAGAGTTGAGTCTGGGAGATATGGGTCTGGGGCCCGGCTAGGTGGTGCCGAGCACGGCACTGGCGGTGGGCATATCGCGACGCCTGACCTGATGAAAGATTTGCATCAGGAGGCTGTGACTAGCCGCAGGACTGTACTTCCTTTCGACAAGGGCCCGGGCTTGACTTCCCATGCGAGCTACACGTTCGGGTGTGCGATAGAGACTGTCTATCTTCCGAGCGAGGTCAACTGGATCTCCCGACTCGAAGAGCAGCCCAGTCATCCCCTCTTCAATCAAGTCTGCAGTGGCGCCAAGCCGGCTCCCAATCACTGGCTTGCCAGAGGCCCATACTTCAAGCAGTACCATCGGAAACATCTCGTACCATTGCGAGGGCATGATGCTAAACATGCAGTTACGGAGGAACTCCTGCCTCTCAGTACCCGATATAAAGCCTAGTAACTGAATGTTCTTGATGCGCTTGGCTTCGATATAGTCGCGAATCGCAGATTCCTCCGGCCCGGTTCCGGCTAGTTTGAGCACCGGGCCGCACACGCGCTCCATTGCGTGGATGAGGGTCCACACACCCTTTTCTTTTGACAGGCGGCCAATGTAGCCGATGTAGTCGCCGCTTCCAACGGCGGGTTCAATTGTGGCGGCATCGATGCAATTTGGCCGGACAAAGAGCCGCTCGCCCGGTACTCCAGCACTGAGCAACTTGCGTCGCGCGAACTCGGTGAGGCAGACAAACGCATCTACCTTCTCCAATGCGCCTGAACCGCGCATGTACGTCAGTGCCGCAGCGTACAGCGCACTGTAGGCGTAACTCCCCTTGTAGCAACGATGGCGAATGGCATGAAGATAGTTGCCGGTCTTACACCTCTCGCAGACACCCCCTTCGTTGTAAAACCATCCATTCGCACAGAGCGGCCGAAAGTCGTGTATCACCTGCACGATCGGAACGCCCAGGGAGTGAAGCACGTGATAGATTGAAGGCGAAATGAGAGGGTAGATATTGTGGAGATATGCGACGTCGGGCCGGCTTTCCCGAACCAATGCCCGAATATCCGCACGCGTGCGCTGAGAATCTAATGTTCCCATCACAGCACTTACCTTCCCTATGGCTCCAAGCTGGAGAAGGTCGTTGTTATGGCGGCTATAGAAGTACACGTCGTGCTTCTCCTTCAGCCTCTCGAGCTCATGAAGGACGACCTGGTCTTCGCCGCCGAATTGCTGGTAGAAGTTGTGGACGAGTAGTATTCTCATGTCTATTTTTTCTGCACGAAGCTTGGTTAGGCCTGCACCGGCACGGCGGCAGACGGACTGCCAACCTGGGCTTGGCTCAGTTCGCTCTCATACTGCTGAAGGCGAAGACGCATTTGGGCTTGTTGCAAAGACACAAAGACCGCGACGAAGATCAGAAACTCGAATGTCGTTCGAGTAAGGAGCGTGCTCTCCGCCGTGTTGTGTAAGGCGAAAAAGCAGAGATACGCAACGGGCCATGCCGCGATTGTCCGGCGGTCATACCGCAGATGCTTCAGCGCCATCCGCATCGCCCCGAAGAACACAAATGCGTAGACAGCGAGTCCTACCAGCCCGAGGCCCAGCCACAGGTCCAGATAGCCGTTGTGCGCCATCGGAACGAGCCACCCTGTCGCCTCGAGTATCCCGCGTGAGTCGCCTTTGAATCCCTGCCAGAACGCCTCGTACCCGTATCCGAGAATCGGACGCTTCCAAATCTCGTTCATCACCAGCGACCACAGCTGCGCTCGACCTGACAAGGTCGAGTCTTTGCCAAGCAGAGGCAGCAGATCGTTGGAATCGCTCACCGCGAGACAGAGGCTCGCTACGGCAGCTCCTCCGCATACTGTGTAGGCGAAGACACGCTCCTGGATGCGGAGGCGGGAGACGCGGCGCAGGACAGGAATTAGGACAATAACGGCGCCGCAGGCAAGCGTAGGAGTGATGGAGTGCGCCAGGTAGAGCATGATCACGGATGCCACAAAGAAGACAGCCCGCAGGACACGATACCTCCTGAAGCGGACCAGCATGAGCAGCAGGACCGCCACGGCCATGCTCTCGCCGAAGACATTCTTGTGAATCGTGAGGCCCTTCCATGCGCCGGCGTGCGACGGGTCAAGAACCTTTGCCGGTGAGATGAAGAACATGGCAACGGATCCGAAGATCAGCCAGCATTGAGCCTCGGCGAAAAGCCCGGCGAACTCCTCGATTGAGTACCGCTCGCCAAGATAGATCGACATAATTGTCGAGAGAGTAAAAAATGAGCTTCTGCGCAAAGTCAGGATTGGATCAATGCTCCAAAGACTCGAGGCGATCGTGAGCACAGGAAGGAGCAGGATAGGCCACGCATCTCGAACGGCGCGAAGGGTGACCCTCCAGCGCGGTAGCACCAGAACCCCGCACCAGAGATACATCACGGCCTCGGCAATCACCGCGGGGAGATGAACCGATGTGGAAATGATCGCGTTGCTGGTCTCCGTATCGACGTCGCTGGAACTCATCAGACCGCTCACAACGTGCATGCTGATGAGGAGGAGTACGATCACGAACAGGCGTTCGGAAATGCGGGGCTTCATCCGACCTCCGGTGCGATCGATGCCGTGCACGTCTCCGAACGTACGATCCGCCCCGCCTCTTTCCGCAGATAGAACCGGATGAACAGGTAAAGCACAGCGGCCAGAAGGAGCTCACTGGCGATGCTGGACCACGATGCGCCCCGCCATGCCCATGCACGAATCAGCCAGAGATTAATGAGGACGTTGAACAGCGCAACGACGATTTGGCACCAGGACCGCTGCACCTGAAAATTCGCACCTGTGAGGGCGTCACTCAGAAATGCATGGACACTCTGAATCAGAGGAAGCGGGCAGAGCCAGCGCAGGGCGATTGTGCTCTCGGCATACGCAGGTCCCATGACGAGCGGAAGAAACTGCGCAGACAAAAACAGCACGATTGATGCGAAGATTCCGTAGAGTACCGACCTGCGCAAGATTCGCTTCGCAAATCCGAAGCTCGGCTTCACACCGCCGACACCGTGGCGAAAGAACTCGGGGTAGGCGGCACTCTGCAGGGACCGAACCGGGAGCATGGAAACCTCTATAAAGCGATAGGCGACAGCGTAGATTGCGGCGCCCTGCACCGAACTGAGGCGGGCCAGCATGGTCTTATCAATGTCGTTGTAGATGGTCTGCGCTGCAAGGGATGTGGAGAAGTGAAATCCCTCCCGTATCGTTGCCCTGATCATGCCGAACGAAAAGCGCGGAACCGAGCAGGCGCGGCAGATTACGATAGCGCCGTAGCCGGATGCCACAACGCTCGCGGCGAGATAGAAGCCAACCCAGCGCGCAACAGACGGAGCACCCGTCGCGATGAGAAGGACTGCAGCCACTAGGCGCGTGCATGCCGATACGGCCATCAGCGAGGATGATTGTTTGGCTCGTCCCGTGGCGAGCAATGCCTGAGCGCACACATAAGTGACCTGGGCGCAGATTAGATCTGCCACACCAACAGTCACCACCATTGCAACTGACACGGACTGCGGAAGGAGCACGTGCCGAAAGAGCGCGATCGCCGCGATCAGGAACAGTCCCATACCGGACGTGATGATGACCGCGTTGCCTAGATACAGCGGCATCTGTCGCTCATCTCGCGCCGTGTATTTGATCAACACCTGCCCTGTCCCGAGAGGAGAAAAGGGAGCCAACACAGCCGCCAGAGCCGTGCATGCCAGAAACGTTCCGTAGCCTGCTGGTCCGAGGACGCGCGCAATGATCAGGAAATACCCGATCTGGGCAATCAACTGCATCCCGCGCCCCGCCAGGATCCACAATGCATTTCGTGCGATTCCCGACCTAGGCTTCGATTCGATAGGACTGGCCAGAGTACTCACCGACAAGCAACACCCTCGGTTCACTGAAGTGGAGAAAGCGACCTCAATTCCGCAGTCAACTGCGGGCATCCTTCTTCTGGAATGTAGCGTTGTGTTCCCTCGCCGCTGTCACGCGGACTCGACATCTCCCTGGGCGTCTGGCGATGCGACGCTTCCGAGTTCTCTATCAACTACGACCAAGTCATTGCGTACTGTCTGAGGGAGATTCCCGGACGATGCCCGCGTCTTCCCAATCCGCGACTGTCGAAACCGGTCGAGCGGCCGGTCCCAAAGAAGGCACGAGAGATAGGCGACAAAGCACGAGATGACGATTCCCAACACCGCGCGGCTCATGACGCCGAACCGAGTGGCGGTGTGGTTCAGGGCCTCGACGAAATTGAAGTGGCATAGGTAGAGCGGATACGAAAGATCCCCGAGCTGGCGATCAAGTGCGATGGCGCCCGTCCACCGAAACAGGAAGGGTATGGCGCAGGTCACATAGAAGAAGTACAGGATCTTCGATGGGCTGAAAAATGTACCGTGGCTGTGATCATAGAAAGGGAAAAGAACGACTGCCGGAATGATTGCGGACCCGAGAAGCTTCGATGCCAGGGACGGAGCCTGACTGCGTAGGCGAGAGTAGATCAATCGGTAGGAAAGCGCTCCGGCCAGAAACAGTGCAATTTCGTTGGGAAAGAAGCGGTAGGACCACGGATCAGTTCTGAGCCCGGCGTACCAAAGAAAGAGCCGAAGGATCAGAGACAACGCGATCAATAGAATCAACCATCGCGTACGCCACCGGAGAATCCACGGGGCGAGAACATAGAACATCAGCTCCAAACTGAGCGACCAGGCTGGGGCGATCAGCATAAAGGCAGGAACAATGGGTGTGCTCCGCCAAAAGTCGGTCGTCCAATGAAGACCATGCCCGCCCAGGGCTAGAAAAAGCGTCAGGTCCTGCCCAATGATCAATAAGTTCGAGAGCGCCAGGAACCATGGCCCGATGTGCCCGAGGCGGCTTCTGTTCTGGCCCCATATGTCGAATACGCTCCGATGGTCTACTACGTGCCCAGTCCATTGAATGAGGATAGCAACGAGAAGAAATAGCCAGTAGGTGCCGAATATGCGTAATGCGCGGTTCGAATAGAACAGCCACCGTTGCTCAGGCTCTTTGTATTTGACATCCAGGATCATCGCGATCAGAAATCCTGAGATGATATAGAACGTTTGGACTGAGGCGGCACCGCCCGTCATCGTGTAGGAGCAGCCGCGGGTGTGTTGCAGTAGTACTGCGATGGCCAACAGCAGACGGAGCAGGCCCATCGGATCCCCACCGAGAATGCGTCGAGCATGGCTGGCGCGCCGGAGCGCGGTTGACGCAAGCTGGACCGGTGGGATTGGAATAAGTTCCCTTGGGACCCGCAAATGGGGAGAGGAACAGCAAGACAGCTTGGCTGGAGTACGACCTAGTGGATCTTGAGTTTATGCAGCGCCCGCACCTTTCAGAACTGCGGGAACGGTTTTTGCCAGTATCTTCAGGTCGAGCCAGAGCGACCATTCATCCATATATTGCAGATCAAGCTGCATCCATTGGTCGAAAGAGATACTGCTGCGGCCATTCACTTGCCAGAGGCAGGTGATGCCGGGCTTTACGCTGAAGCGTCGCCGCTGCCAGTCTTCGCTGAATCCCTCGTAGTCCCGGACAGGCAGGGGGCGGGGGCCGACGAGACTCATATCGCCTTTGAGGACATTGAGCAACTGCGGGAGCTCATCGATACTGCTTCGCCTAAGAAACTTGCCTATCGGAGTGATCCTCGGGTCCGCCTTAATCTTGAAGACAGGACCTTTTGCCTCGTTGCGACTCTCCAGCAAGTGCATCACTTTCTCTGCGTCCGGAATCATGGTGCGAAATTTGCAGATCTTGAAGCGTCTTTTGTTCAGTCCGATGCGTTCCTGCAGAAAGAGGATCGGGCCTTTGGATGTCGCCTTGATCGCGATCGCCGTGATGACCAGAACCGGCGCCAGCAGGACAAGCAACACGCCCGAGATGACGACGTCGAGTGTTCGCTTGATAACAAGGGGCCAGCCGTCGCCGGCACCGGTATGTGAGGCGATGTAGTGCCCGGAACCCTGCTCCTCGGCAAACCAACGAGCTTCGATACCAAACACGTCCGAGTTGATGCGTAGCCGAATTCCGTTGTGTACGCAGAGGCTCGCGATCTCTTCCCAGTAGCGACGCAGGAATTCAAAAGGAAGATAGATCGCCATCTCGTCGACGACATTGCGCCTCAGGAACTCCGCCAGCCCCGCATGATCGCAGACGGTCTTGAATCCGCTTTCACTGAATTCGGCCATCCCGGGCCAGTCGTTGTCGACAAACCCGAGCAGGCGATAGCCAAGTTCTGGGCTGTCGACAAGCCGCCTTGCGAAAGCCACCGCGCGACTGTTTGTACCGACAATCAGCAGGTTGCGCTGATTCCGGCCACTGGCCCGCACTCTGCGGAGGACGAACCGGAGCGTAAGCCGCCACGCAGCTGCGCTAAACGTTTCGATTCCCCAGAAGGTAAACAGAAAGACCGGCGTGAACATACGAATCGAGAATGCCATTCCAAGAACGACCAGGAATCCGAAGAACAGAGCTACCGCCTTCGAGACATCCTTAACTTCGTTCCAGTCGCTTGATAGACGCCTCGATTGATACAAGCCGAACAGGCGGAGGAGAAAATGATAGACGAGGAGCGTAACGAGAAAGAGGACGAAGTTCCCAATCTTGATCCTCATTGAGAGGAATTGTGAAAGCGACAGCTCATGCTGTTCGTGGACGATGATGACGGTTGCTAACCCAAAAGAGAGTAAAGCGAAGAAGACGTCAAAAAGCTTAAGAGCAGAGATAGATAGCAGATGTCTATTCTCGTTCACGAAATCACCCCACATGCTCGATGTAGCGCCATTGGCACAAGGGCCAATGGGATGCTCGCGGAATAAGCAGGAATAGAAATGGACGGCTGGGCACGGCTGAGTGCCAGTTGTCCGTCCGAGGTTGGAGGGCGAAGAACTCGGACACGGAAAGCCTGAAGGTGCCTCTCTCGGCTGGCGGCGTTCCATGCCCCTCAGGAGCGTAGCTGTTCTAGAGCAGCTTGTAGATTGGTCCTGGAATAGGAAACTTACGTTTATTCAAGACAGCGCCAAGTATCGGAATCTTCGCTGACCGCAGTGTGGTTACAGCCACCTGTGCAGCTTCTCTCCGGGTGTTCTCAGCCTCAAGGACAAGAACCAGGCCGTCTGCGAGCCGCCCAATTGCCAGTGCGTCGGTGTATTTCGTGAGCGGCGGTGTATCGATGACAACGATAGAGAACTCGTCGCGCAATTCCGCGAGTCTCTCCCGGGCTCGCTCCGAACTAAGAAGATTTGGAGAGTCTATAGCGTGTGAGCCGCAAGGCAGCAACCACAAAGAGTCGGAACCCACCGGCCTGGCGAAGGATCGAACCGGGCCCTCCCTGAGGAGCGCATCGGTAAAGCCCCGATGACTGCCGGTACCCAGGACGTTATGCAAGGCCGGCGATCGGAAATTGCCTTCGACGATACAGATGGGGCCAAGCCCGTTGGCCGCAAGCGTCCCCGCGACAGAGGCACAGACTCCCGTGCACCCATCGCCGTGGTTAATTCCGGCGAACACCACCATTCGGGGCGAGCTGTCGCCCTGTGGCAGGAAGACCCGCTGGACCAGGCTGAGCGCCTCCTCACTAGCCCAGCTGCTATCTCCGAATCGCGCCGGAGTCTCCTCCAATCGGGTACGAACCGGAGCCGGTCCTGGGGCTTCGTTCACGGCGAGCGATGCGTCGATCTCAAGCTGCTGCATCAACTGGAAGTTCCTGCTCATTGGCTCAAGACCTTTTCGGATTCACAGCTGGAAGGTGGACGTCGGACTGTATCGCGTCGTCTGACGCGCTACGACGCGGGAGTAATAGAATGCTGCCGGCCCTTATCTTGTTTGCGTCGAGAATCCATGGATTAAGCCGTCGAATCGCGTCGGCTTCCCTCGCGCGACATGGTGTGAACGCTTGGGCGCAAATCTCCGCGAAGGTCATACCAGGAGCTACAATCACGCGATCGTTGGCGTATGTCGCTCGATCCAGTGCGACCGTCCCCTCGCCAGCGTCGATCTGCTTTCTTTGAGCCTTTTCGGACCGCGACACTGAACCTCCACTTTCATCAGCCACAAAAGATCTTGGGCTTTGCGCCGGGTCCATGGATGATGACTCTGGTCCGACGTTGGAAGCAGTGAGCACGAGGTTCGCATCTGGAGAATTCCCAGCGTCTGCTGTACCCCGTGCGGGGGGCTCCGGGGTCACAGGGGGCGCCGCATTGGCGTAGACAGCATTGGTCTTTGCAGTCGCGCCGCGCTCGGTCTCCGGCATCACTGAGAAGGCGAGGAACGCCGCGGCAAGCAGGGCGATCCTTGGCATCCACCCCCAACGAAATGGCCTCTTGCGATGCCTGGCGCGTTCTCCGCCGCTTAAACCCGCAACCGCCGTCAGAGCATCCAGATTCAGGTCTGCGATCACCTCGCGGAGTACGTCGCTGTCGATGGTTCTCTTCTTCAGAGCGCAACCAATCGACATTGCATTGAAGCAAAGGTTGTTAATGTTGCGTGGAATTCCGCCGCTGTGCTCTGCAATCAGTTTCAGAGCCGCGGGTGAGAACAACGGCCTGTCGGAATGGTAGCCGGCAACCTGCAACCGGTGCTTGATATAGAGATTCGTCTCTTCGAACGAGAAGGGCTCCAGATGTGCCACAATCGAGATGCGCTGGCGCAGCTGCAGAAGATCGGGCGAGGCAAGCTTGCCGGCAAGCTGAGGCTGTCCGGACAAGATGATGTGCATCAGCTTATCTTTCGATGTCTCAAAGTTCGACAGCATACGCACAAGCTCAAGAACGGAGTTATCGAGGTTCTGAGCTTCGTCAATCACCACCACCAGACGTTCGCCACGTCGTGCTTGCTCAAGAAGGACCTGGGTTAGTCTCGCCTGCAGCTCGACGAGGCCCCCGCCTGATGGTATCTCGATCCCCAGATCGTTCAAGAAGGTCCGCAAGAAGTCCTCAGGGGTCGTGATCGATTGAAATAGGAAGACCGTTCTTGCCCTCTCTTGCATCTGGCTCAGGGTTCGGAAAAGCAGTGTCGTCTTCCCCATGCCCGGGCTTGCAATCAGGCCGATGAACCCGCGCCCTTCCTGGATCCCGTAGAGCAGCGACGCGAGAGCTTCGCGATGTGTCTCGCTGGAAAACAGGAATGCAGCGTCTGGCGTTGCGCCAAATGGCTGTACTCGCAAATTGTAGAAGTCCAGGATCATGCTTGGTCTACGCTCGCTTCGGTACGGCCACAACAACGGGGATATCCAGGATATCGATCACTTCCGCCGGCGTGTGGAAGGAGGCATCGAGATAGTCGACTACATAAGCAGCAATCACGCTGATAACGATCGAACCAACAAAGCCGAGGAGCAGAAACGTAGCAAGACCGTAGACGGGCAGAGCCGGAATCTCAGGAGGATCGGCGATTGCGACGTTCGATATCCTCGTGCGGTCGAGGGCATCGGATGTCTGCTGCTGTTGCCACTTCGATTGATATAGCAGATAGTTCTCTTCATTCACTTTTACGTCGCGCTGTAGGTCCTGTTGCTTTAGTGCCTTTGCGTCCAGAGCCACCATCTGGTCCTGCATGGCTTTGATTCCGGCCTTCAAGGATCCTATACTCGCTCGCTGTGAAGCCTCATCTGCTTTTGTCTTTGCCAAATCTTGACGGATCGACTCGTAGGTTGGATCTTTGTCGGTGGTAGCGGTCAGATATTTCGTTTTTTCGCCTGCAGCAATTGCACCCTGAAGTTGTGCGATCTCGTCATCCGCTTCACGGACCAATGGATACTGTGCGTCGTATTTAACAGCAAGCTGAGCACGCTTCGCCTTGGCTGCTACCAGCTGCTCCGTCAGATCCTCGAGCAACTTGTCCGCAGGGCCGAGTTGCTGGAGGGTTGCCGATCGCTCCGGTGTAATGCTCAGTTGCGCCTCATCATTGCGGATGTGTGCGCGATCTGCAGCGGCAAGCTGCTCGGCTAACTGCAGCTGCCCGATCCCATTGGCAACTTGTTGTGCCATGTCGGTCCGCTCCACATCCGGCGCAGAGAGACCTTGATCCTGGCTAAACTCGCGAAGCCGTTGTTCCGCCGCGTCAAGGGCCTTCTTGTACTTATCGGCTTCGCCAGCAAAGAACTCCGCCGAACCGAGCGGCCGGTGCACCTCGACATGCTTCTCCATGTAAAAGTTGGCGAGGGCGTGCATCACCGCATAGGAAAGACGGGGGTCAGGGGACTTGTACGTAACGTCAATGAGATTGCTCTTTGTCGTTCCAGTCTCGACCTTCAGTTTCTTAGCCAACTTCCGCACTGCGTTCTCCAGCCGATCGGCATCGGTCTGGTGAGGCTGGAGGACATTGGTAATCGAGCCCATCATCTTGCTCAACCATGTGTCGTTGTGCGCTTTCAGCAGCCCACTGGCAAGGACGACTTTTTCCAGGACGTCGTGGCTCTGGAGAAGCTCGACTTCGGAGTTTGTCTCCTCTTCTGTGATGGCGGGGCTCCCGGTGATCACCTGCGTCGTAGCCTCTGTTGACACAAGGGGATCCAGGCGATCCCGCTTCACAAGGACCGTCATATGTGACTTATAGGGCGCAGGGATCAGGAAAGCTGCAAGGACGGTAAGCGATAGCAGCGCCAGAAAGGTCAGGAGGAGGATGCGGCTTCTTCGAAAAAGCGGCGACACAACTTCTCGGATGGAGATTCGGAAAGTCTCTTCCTTTTCCCGATAAGCTCGATTGACCATTTCCATATATCACCTTCGCGTGGAGACTCGGCTCGCGTTTTGTACGCTGTTGGATGCGCTTTTCCGTCGATCGGAACGTGATTCTCGGCTTGCAGGCGCGAGGTTACGGCGTTTGGCTCATATACGACCCGGCAGCCAGGCTGTATGGAACATACTTACGGAATTTTGTGATGGAACTCTCCGGGACGAACACCATGTCGCCTGGACGAATGAAGGCGTCTTCGTCGACCTTCTTTCCATTCAGGATGTCTCTCAGGTCGATCTTCTCGACCTTGAACCAGTCATTGGACGCTCTGTGAAACAGGAAGACCTTTTGCGTCTTGGCGGTTGTGAGCAGGCCGCCCGCAACCGCAACTGCCTCGGCGACGGTTATGTCTGAGCGCAATTCGTATTGCCCAGGCTTGCCGACCTGGCCAGTCACGGTGAAGAACGGCTTCTGGAAATCCTGGAGGTCCACTGTGACGATGGGGTTGTTCAACACACCGGCATAGGCACGCTTTACGGCTTCGACTACTTCTGGAACCGTCATGCCCTGAACGTGGACGCCGCCCGTACCCTGCAGGTTGATGTAGCCGTCAGGCTGGACGGTGACCGTCTGGTTCATTTCCGGCGAGAGTGGGAACGAGAGCAGCAGGACATCCTGACGCTGAATCATATAGCGCGGGTAACGCTGCTCCAGGCGCGGCTCTCGCGACTCAGGTCCGTTCGGAACCTCAACTGCCGCCCGCGCAGATTCGGGCGGAGCAGTCGCCTGCTGGCCGATCAGCTGGACTGCGCCAGCAAAAAGAATGCTCGCAATTGCGGTACCAGAAAGTAGGCGGACGGTCATGGGCGTATCCTCGATTCCCTTGACGATTGCGGCGGTTGCGGCGAGTGCGAACCTCGCTGGTCTTGCCGCTGAAAGGCGGTTTAGACGAATAGCGCAGAGTCGTCTCTCAGCACCTTCTGGCTTGGATGCATCTCGATCGCCTCTACGTCTGACGCGTGCACGCTCACAGCGATTGATTGCTGGATCATCTCCACCGAAAGTACGAGCTTGGAGTCCGCGGCAGTCCGCAGAAGCGTACCTTCAACCCCGGCGAGCACTCCACGGATAACCCGGACGCGATTGCCGATTGGGATAGACGGGAAGGTGGAATACTGCACCTTTTGTGTAATTACAGTCCGAATGTTTTCGATCTCATAATCAGGCACCGGAAGAGGCCCGGTCTGATTTCCGACGAGACCAGCAACTCCCGGAGTACTCAAGACTCTGAGCCGTGAGTCCCTGTTTGGATTCAGGCGCACGAACAGGTAGCCGCGGAAGAGGGGAGTTGTTACGGTTTGTTTCCGATCGCTCCAACGATGGACTTCTGCTTTGAGGGGAAGAAAATGCGTGATGTCGAAGGACTGGAACATAGCGGCGACAACCTTCTCCTGCCGCGACCGCGTCCAGACCGCGAACCATGCTGTCTGGGAATCATCTTGACTCTCCTCGAACGCCATCGTCCTCCATCCTGCAGGGCGTAACTACACATAGCTTCGCCCTCTCGGTCCCGTGAGCGGTCTCTAGCCTTAGGTGGACCTTCGTAACTTGACTTACCAAGGAATCAAGTTTTTCTTTACTACCGATCGATCTGTTCGTCCTTAAACTTTCCGTGGACTCCGAAGGCACAACCGCTTGGATCGTCCACGATCCGAGTCACTCTTGCCGTAGCTGCGATCAGCAGCCTCTCGTTGCTTCGTCCTGGTAACGGAAGCAGCAGCTCTACAAGAACGTCGGAGCCTAGTGGTGGGGACATTCCGCTGTGGATCAATGCCCCTTCGGCGCCGACATCGCTCGTAAGGCCTGTTTCTGTGCAGCTTTCCCCGTCCCGCCAATGAAACGTGACGGGGAGACGCAAGCGATAGCGAGCGGCTTTTCTCCGTTCGACGAAGCTTCCGGAAATCGGGTCGCGGCACATCCGTGAAGGCAGAGTACGGCGCGCTGCTGCCGCCGACAAGCGGTCGATTGTTTGAAAATCTGTGAGAAGCGTGGCGCCCCGCAGATGCGACCTTCTCTATTCGGCCATCCTTTGGCGTTAGGATGGATCGCTCCCTGCGTGTGGCCGACCCTAACCTCAATAGAGACGAAAGTATGTGTTACGCAAGAAACCAGTTGCAAAATCTCTGCATCTCTGTAGATTGAGGTACAAGGCAGTCGTCGGCATCTTGACTCCCCCTGCGTTGCTTTGTCCTGATGCCGCCGCCAGAAAATGGCGGCTCCATTGAATATGCCTGCAACCACACTAGGGCACGCGACTGTTAGCCCAAGAGCGATCACGAATCGATAACTTGTTATACAAGCAGCGCCGGTCCAGACCAACAGCTTCTGGATACTAATAAGGAGGATCCCCCCTTGCTCCTATCCTCATCACAATCTCATCATTCTTCCTTCCGAGCTCCTGAACCGCAAAAGCGTGCACCAAGTTTGAGCAAGAGCGTCGTGAGAATCACTCAGAAGAGCCCTGCGCCAAGATACAGAGTATTAATCGTCGATCGTGATCCCATGAGTAGCGATCTTTTGGCAAATGCACTTTCCCACGAACGAAAGTGCGATGCGAGCACGATCCAATCGTCCGAACTGCTCCCATATCTATCCAAAGATACGATTGATCTTGTTGTTATCGGCGCGGAGGCGCGATCTGATCTTGGGGACGGTTTCGATCTAGCAAACTCGGTCGATCGCTCCTATCCGCATGTCGCCATCGTGATGCTTCTCAATGTCACTAATCAGGAGACAGTAATCAAAGCATTTCGATCCGGAGCCCGCGGTGTCTTCTCTCGCCATCAGTCGATGCCTGAGTTCTTCGATTGCGTTGAACACGTGAGAAAGGGCTATATCTGGGCCGGTAAGCAAGAAACCAACTCGCTAGTGGACGCCTTCAAGAGCATTCCAACCTTCAGCCTCGCAGCGGCCCATGAAGCTCAGGTTCTGACGGCTCGCGAGCTCCAAGTGGTGAATTGCGCAGCGAAGGGCAAGACGAATCGCGCCATCGCCGCCGAACTTAGCTTAAGTGAACACACGGTGAAGAACTACCTGTTTCGTGCGTTCGAGAAGCTCGGGGTTTCAAACCGCGTCGAATTGCTTTTCTACCTGACACTCCAGAACCACAGCACGGCGAGTGGTGAGAGCAGCGATATCGACCAGGAAATAGCTTAGGAGGGCGGCGGGGTGGGACATCAGCACCTCGCCGTCTCGATAAGCGATGTACATCTCAGAAGAGGACGTGCCGCAATAGGATTTGCTTGCGGGGAGCGAGGGTGAGGAGGACTCGTGCGAACACTGCTCATCGGTCTCGCTCTTCTCGCAGGTCAATTGATCACCATGCAGGCCAAGCCCACGATTCGCTTGGAGCCACACAAGAACACGATCGAGGCCAGATTTGGAGGCAGTTTGGTCGAACTGATCAATGCACCAGCAACCGTCTATTTGCCCTCATCGCCGCCCACAGCGGATGCGCAAGGTGTTCCATGGTTGGTTGACGTAAAGAATCTTGGTCCAGATAGTGTGACCGTGACGAGCGTCAAAACGCATTTTCAGGTAAGTGTCGGCACCGGACAGACCGTTCACATCAACTCGAACGGCGCCGCGTATCTATTGAAGCGATAGGTTCGCCGCGCAAAACCGCTCCGGCTGGCCGCCCGCCAGTTGCGCACCGGCGGCTGCGTCGGCTGGGCTCCCAGAGCGCGAGAGGGCCGGGCCGCGAATCTCCCGCAACATTGCCCAACCTTGAGGATTGGCCGCAGAACGAACACGCGCCTGACCACTTTATTTGACATCCTGGATCGACCTCCGGAGCACTTGCCACCCCGCGGAGGGATAGTCGCGACGGCTATAATGGCCCAGACTCACATCTCAATCGCGACTTCCGGAGAATGTTCCGTTCGCAATGAACGACAAGGAATTAGTTTTCATCACTGGCGCGACTGGCTTTGTCGGCATGCAGCTGGTGCGCGAGCTGCTTGAACAAAAGCCGGGGGCCAGGCTTGCGCTCCTGATTCGCAATCGAGATAAGGAGTCTGGCCAGCAACGTGCGGATTCATTCATTCCTTCGGCAGACCGGTCGCGCGTAGAGGTCGTTTCCGGTGATGTCAGCCTGCCCAACTGCGGGCTCGATCAAGCTGTCTACAACCGTCTCGCCGCTGAGATCACGCACGTGGTCCACTCCGCTGCCACCGTCCGCTTCGATCACTCGCTCGACCAAGCTCGCCAAATCAATGTGGACGGCACGCGACGCATTCTTGATTTTGCAGGCAGTGCGCGCCAGCTGCGGAGCTTTGCGTACGTGGGTACCGCCTACGTCGCCGGCGAACGATCCGACCTGGTACGGGAAGACGAGTTGGTTGTCGGCCAGAGCTACCGCAACACCTACGAGCAGACAAAAGCGGAGGCAGAAGCGCTGGTCCGTTCCCGCCTCGCTTCCCTTCCTGGCGTGATCCTCCGTCCCAGCATTATCGTGGGCGATTCGCGGACCGGCGTCACATCCAGCTTCAAGATGATGTACTGGCCGCTCAAGATTTACGCACGCCGGCTGTGGCGCACCGTGCCTGGCTACCCGGACGCAGTGTTGGACATCGTTCCCGTGGACTTTGTTGTCAAGTCTGTCGCGCGCGTTCTCTTCGATGAGACCGCTTCGGGTACGACAATTCACGTCTGTGCCGGGCCCAGGGGGAGCGCGACCATCAAACAGATTGCCCATCGCGCCATGGAGTACTTTGAGGGGCCTGAACCGCGATTCGTCGACCCGAGATTCTTCTTCGCCGTTGTTCGCCCGCTGCTGTTTCTCTCCCTGTGGGGGCGCAAACGTCGCGTGCTACGCGATGGCCGCGCCTATCGCGACTACTTCACCATGCGCATGCAGTTCGACACCAGCAATGCGGATCGTCTGTTGAGTCCGGCCGGTATCACTGCTCCGCCTGTTCTCGATTATCTCGACCGACTCTTCCACTATTGCGTGGCAAGTGATTGGGGCCGGAAGCCGGTGCCAGCCCAATGAACATCGTCCGGCGCTACCGGCTGGCGCGCGACTCCAGTGTCACGGTTGCCAACCTTGTGGACGAACTGCTTCGTCGAAGAGGGAACTGTGAGATCAGCATCGAAAACGGCGCGCCGTTCTATCTCGCCGACCTGCACTCCGCAATCTGCGCAATCGATGGTTTCCTGCGCAGCGCGATCGGGCTCCGCCCAGGACAACCCGTTGCCGTTTATCGCACCAACGATCGCAGATGCTTCCACTGGTTTCTTGCGATCATACGAGCCGGAGGCATCGCAGTCCCGCTGAATCCGCAGCTTTCTGCCGCAGAGGTTCGTCGCATTCTGGCCGAGAGCGGCATAGACGTCCTTGTGACCGACCGGGCCGTCTTCGAGCGCAACATCGGCACCCGCCAAACTCTTGATGTCCGTACATGGATTCAGGCAGATGATGAGCCTGAAACACTTGATGGATTTCTGCGTTTCGGCGTAACCGAAGTGACATCGCCCCCTGTTGCGATTGATCCGAGTGCAACAGTGGCAATCTTTCATACGTCCGGAACCAGTGGATTCCCCAAGGGCGCTGCATTGTCGAGCAATGCGCTGCTCGGCGCACGCGCATCCACAGTGCTCGCCGGACTGTTGCTCGGGCCGCGCGATCTTGCGCTGGTTGCGCTTCCCTGGTCGCATATCATGGCCGTCAGCATCGCTCTGTATGGGCTGATGGCCGGAATTCGTGGTTGCTTTCTCGATCGCTTTGACATCGATGCAGCGCTAGAGACGATCGAGCATCTGCGTGTTACTGCCGTCGTTGGTGTGCCTGCCATGTTTGCCCGGCTGGTCAATAGTGAACCCGATGCGCGTCGCCTGGCCAGCGTCCGCGTCTGGCTCTCTGCGAGCGACCATCTTCCTCTCGAGATACGCGTGCGACTGCGTCAATTCGGAGCCTCATTTCGTCTGCCGGGACTGCGCATTCCGCCTGTCCTTCTCAATGGATACGGCATGGTGGAGCTAGGCGGTCTTGCGATGATGGGGATTGAGCTGTCTTTCCTTCCCGGCAGCGGCGACCTGTGTTTTCCTATGCCGCCATTCCAGATCCGCATCGTCGATGACGACGGCAGGCGACTGGCGCCCGGTAAGACCGGCGAGTGCCAAATTCGTCGCCGCGGGGTCACGCCGCACTATTGGAAGCACAAGAGCCCCGAACTTCTCACCGATGACGGCTGGCTCCGCACCGGCGACCTGGCCATTCGCAATAGCCTCGGACTCATTCGACTCGTAGGACGTGCGAAAGATGTCATCAAGTCAGGCGGGTACTCGGTTTACGTACGCGAACTCGAAGAGACGCTTCTCGCCAATCCCTCTGTGGCACGTGCCGTTGCATTCGGCCTGCCTCACAAAGAGAAAGGCGAGGTTCCGGTAGCCGCAGTTGAATTGCAGGCGGGTTCGATTTCGGACGAAAATCAGCTGCTCGCCTGGTGCCGCAGCAATCTCGCGGCCTATAAGGCGCCCCGCCGCATCTGGATCGTCGAAGCCGGGAGCCTGCCCCAGAATCACAACGGCAAATTTTTGCGGCGCGTGCTTCAGGAACGCTTCTCAGAGCCCGCAGCCTGAACACCGCAGTCGGCAGCGTAGCGGCAATCGGCTATTTCCGTCGGAAGAAACGCCCGAGTCACACTGCCGCAGGAATGACGGTGGGCGTCGCGGCCATCACCATCTCTCGAATTGAATTGATCACTAGATCCGGCTCGTCGAGATGAATCCAGTGCGCACTCTCCGTAGCAATCACCTGCTCCACATGGTCCCCGATCTTGTCGAGGCACTGTTTCGAGAGCGGCGTGGATTTGCCGGGCGTTAAGACCAGGACAGGGATCTCGCGAATCGGATCGATCTCTTCCATCTCACGTACGGAGTCAGGCACTGCCTCCAGGTGGTGACGCATCCCCATGTAATATCCGGGGCGCGACCAGTGTGCCGCCACAATAGGCCAGACTTCCCTGGGCATCTTGCCCACTTCTTCGGTCACGCGCTTCAGCACATGGCGACCACCCGTTCCGGTGGCTCCTGCCAGGTGCCCCGAGAGCCGGCTTGATCGGCCCAACAGGCTCGTCAGCGCGAGCCGCGTCAACCCAAAACGCGCAATCGGAATTGCACACCGGGTAAGCCGTCTTCCGCGATCGATCATGTATTGCTTTGCAGGATTGAGCGGAGGCCATTCTTCGCAGCGCATCGGATCGATCAACACAACACCTGCAACGTTCTCGGGATAAGTGACTGCGTAGCAGCGCATCACCAACCCGCCAAACGAGTGGCCAACAAGGACGTAGGGTGGCTTGATCCCCGCCGATTGAAGCATCGAGTGGAGCTCGGCTGTGATGTTGCGCGGCGTGCGTCGCGTCTGGCAGGGACTGCTCCATCCGAGGCCGCTGCGATCGTAGGACGCCGTGAACGTAAAGCCGGCTACCCTCTCCTGGATGTGATGCCAGTTCAGAGTGGTGGCAGCAATGCCGGCTTCAAAGAGAACGGTAGGACCGCCGGACCCCTTCTCCACTACATAGAGCCTTCGGCCTCGCTCAATATCGATCCAGCGGCCGAGACACGTGTAGCGCTTCCGGTCACGGCTGGCGCCGATGTGTTGGTAGAAGAACCCTGCGACCATGACGGCCGCAACAACACCCAGGATCACGAGTGAAAGGTTCATGGTTGGTCCTCGAAGTGGCTGATCTTTTCAGGGCTGAAATCTGCGGCGGTGAGATTTGCCTTCGCGCTTCCGCGCTCGATGATCAGAAGCGTCGACCCTGCGTGTCCGCGAATTCTGCCTTCCACCTGGCTTGCGGACCAAACGCCGGCGTTCTGGCGCAGGCCGAGATAGGTGAATTCCTTGACGGCACCGCCGTCTTTCAATGTCTTTTCCGCATAGACCGGGTAGCCGATGATGCGATCGAGCCAGGTATCGACCGCGGCGTAGTGCGTACGATCTGATGCGCCGGGTGTACTCTTCAACACGTCGCAATCGCGCGCACCAAACCTGGCGCTCTTCACGACCGTCTGGTTTTGCCAGTAGTACTGCGATTCGAGCAGGTCCTCGTAGTCGAATGCTCCACCGAACAGGGGCTCGTTCCATCTCTCGAACGGCAAAACGGCAAGCCCCTTGCGATCCGGATGAGCGATGCGGATCGTCGTCTGGCCGGCGGGCCGCATCTCCAGCAAGAGGCGAACACGATCCGCGGTTGCATGTGCAGCCGCTGCAGACGGAGGATCGATTTCGACTAATGCCCGCAACACACCTGGGAACCAGCAGGCTTTGATCTTCAGGGCGTAGCTGATGCGCTTCCCTGCCCCATCCACCGTGACAAGCTTCCCGGTGGCGCGGTAGTTCGCGGCTTCAATGTGTTGGCGCGCTCGTGCAATAACCGTCTGCGTATCCGCCGCAAAGGCACCGGGCGCCAAAAGGAGCATGACAGCCACGCAGAGGAGCAGCCTCATGGCACAATCCTTCCATCGTGAATGCGGATGTGGCGCGGAGCCGAGTTCGCAATCTCTTCCTCGTGCGTGATCACGATCAGTGTCATCCCGCGCGCCTTCTGGATGCCGGTAAGGATCTCCATGATGCGTGCCGAGTTTGTGCTGTCCAGATTCCCGGTTGGCTCATCGGCCAGCAGAATCGCAGGGTCATTGGCGAGCGCGCGGGCAATCGCCACTCGCTGCCGCTCACCAGCCGATAGCTGGTTTGGCCGTTGGCACGTCCGATGCTCCAGGCCAACCTCGCACAGCAGCGACTCGGCGCGCTGTCTGCGGTTGCCATGACTTTTTCCCGCTGCCAGCATGGGCGCCTGCACATTTTCGACGGCGCACAAAGTGGGCAGCAAGTAAAAGGCCTGGAAGACGAACCCGACGTGATGGCAACGATAGGCATCAAGGTTAATCGCGGAGCCCAGCTGTTTGCCCTGGAACAGAACACTCCCGCTGGTAGGAGTGTCCAACCCGCCAAGCAGATGAAGCAGAGTCGACTTTCCGCTCCCGCTGTGGCCGCTGATAGCCAGGAATTCGCCCGCCTGAATCGATAGATCCACGCCGCGAAGAGCTTCGATGCGTCCCTCGTCGTAGCTCTTGTGCAGGCCTCGCACTTCGAGAATGGGATCAGTCATGGCGCAACGCCTCCACAGGCGACAGGCTTGCGCCGCGCCAGGCTGGAAGTGCCCCGGCGATCAGGCCCGCAAGTACAGCAATTCCCAACGCTTCAAAGATAAGCTCGAACGGAAAAGAGGCCGATACGATGCTGGCGGTTTCGGGCAATGCAGAAAGCAGATGGAGCGCAGACCAGCCCACGAGGATGCCAAGAATCCCTCCGCCCAAGCCGAGTACGACGGCCTCCATCTGGATGAGCAGAAGCACCTGCCAATGCTTCCAACCCAGAGCGCGGAGAATCCCGATCTCACGCGTACGCTCGAAGACCGACATCGCCATTGTGTTGGCGATTCCCAGGATTCCGATCAGCAAGGCAATCGACGATGTGCCCCAGGCCGAGGCGTGCGCGAGTCGCACAAGCTGATTGTTACTGGCGCGCTCGACTGCAGGAACCGCACGCAATCCGGGCAAAGCCGCTTCAATCTGTTCCTCCGCGCGTTTGAGATAGGCATCAGACGATATCCCGGCAGGCGCCGGACGCAGTTGAACGTGAATTGTCGAAACTTTGCCTTGCAAACTGCTCAGCTGTTGGAGTTGATCGAGGGGCATGATGACCGCCCCGGCCTCCAGAGCCGAGCCGCCATGATAGATGCCGACGACGGAGAAAGAAGCGCCCTCGAGTGTGAGAGTGTCGCCAACCTGCTTGTTCAGATTGCTCGCCAACAGTTCGCCAAGCATTACCTCAGGATGGCCGTCATGAAAAGGTCTCCCGGAGAGAATCCGCAGCGACTGGAACTCGAAGGAGTCAGCCTTCCACCCGTAGACGAGCGCGTTGACGTCCGGCGTCAGGTCCATCACGTTGTAGATCATCGGCGTCGCCTTGGCCACTGAAGGCAGGGCCCTCACCTTGTCGGCTGCCGATTCATCGATGTTGGTATTCAGAAATGTCTGCTGGATGACGGCAATATCAATGCCGCTGCTTGAGTAAATGCGCAGCCACTCATGTTCAAACGCTTGAGAAAAGCCGACCAGGCCTACAAACGCGCCGATCGCCATTCCGACTCCACATAGTGTCAGAAGTGTCCTGAGGCGTCTGCGTCCGAGATTTTTCCAAGCGAACCCAGCAAAGGAGAGTTGGAGCGCCATGTGACTAAGATAAAGCGGCAAAGATGCGTTCGGAGGTTGATTGCCAGTGTATCCGTGAACGTGAGCGATGTCTATCCGTGGACCTTGCCCCAGCTGGGATCCGCGGAAGATGGCGGATTTGTCATTTTAGGGGGCCAGCAGCCGAGCAGATACGACCGGCAACGTGCATCCGGAGCTGGAGTTCCCCCCATCACGCCCGCCGATGGACAAAGTAGATCAGCCCCAGATAGTCGTCGCTCAGGAAGAAGCTGTCGGGGCCAACGCGCAGAATCCCACAAGGCCGACCATGCACCGTGGCCTTGCCCTTGGCCACGGTCAGGAAACCTGTGATCAGGTCGCGGGGTTTGCGGTCGGCGGGCGAGAACCGAACCACGCGGTATCCTGTGCCAATGTGCGGATGGCTGGCTCCATGCAAAGCGACAAGGAAGCTCTGGCGCAGCGTGGCATCGCCGTCCGGGAAGTAGTCAAATCCAAGGGGCGAGCTGTGTGCTGCGAACGTCGTGTAGGCAGCGGGAACCGAATCGCATGTACGGAGTGCAGCAGGCGGGCGGCCAAGCCCGGCGTTCGGGTCCGGCCCTTTGGGATGCCCGCCCCCCGCGGCAAGATTTGTCCCCGCTGCGGCAACGCGTGTTTGTCTGCCGTAGACCGAGTCTTCCGCGGGAACCTCGGCAATCTTTCTTTCTTCGAGTGACGGCAGCGGCGTTGTATCGTAAACGGGCTTGCCGTGCGCAAAGTAACAGCCAGGCCAGCCATAGTTCTTCGGTGCCGACGGTGCTGCATCGATCGTGAAGAATGTATCTTCCGGCAGCTGGTCGCCGAGATGGTCGACGCCCATATTGGTGGCAAACAGGGCGCCGTCGAGCGCCTCTACGGCGTGGAGATCGACCGCGTTGCGCAGTCCCTGCGCTACCAGCGAAGGGTTCTTGCCATCCGGATCCATGCTCACAACCGCCGCACGCAGCACCTCGCGCTCCTGGCAGTAGTTGCACGACGATCCACTAGCGACAAAAATGCGAGCTGCGCCACGTGCCTGCGCCACGGCAACTGTTCTTGTTAAATGCCAGCCGCCGTACTTGTAACTCAGGCCATAGTCAGGAAAGCTAATCAGTGTCTCCGGCGCAGAGGACGGCGCGTTGTCGCCCGCGTTGTACTTGTAGCGAACGAGCCTGTCGGTCAAAGGCAGGTAAAGCCAGCTCTGATGTGTCGCAGGATCCGTCCAGAAGGCCAGGTTGTTGGGATTACGCAGGTGGTCGAGATAATGCGTAACGCGTGCAAAGCGGTGCGTCTTGTCGTCCCAACCTTCGAGAATGAATACTGAACCCAGCCGATTGTCGCTCAGATCATGCATGCCCGTGGCAAAGATCCGGCCGTCGGGCGACTTGGCGAGAAAACGCACGCGGCGTAGGCCGCTGGCTGCCACATGAATGTCGAGTTCATCGGGAAGCGTCAGGGTGATCGACTTGCCCGGCGCGTAGGTAAGCGTATGCGGTGTCTGCGCAAAACTGCCGAAACAGCTTCCTGCACACAGGCTTAGACCCAATGCGAGACGAAACAGAAATCGCATGCTTTGAGCTTAGTTGATGGCCAGCGCCTTATGCCGACTTGCGCTTCGAAGCTGTCTTTGCCGGCGCCTTGACCGAGGCTTTGACGAGGCCCAGGCCGCGACGTGCTGCGGCGGGCTCCTTTTCGCTCTTCGGCGGCTTCTTGACTGGACGCTTCGTTGCCGCCTCACTTCCGAGACTTTCGCGCAGCGCATCCATCAGGTTGACAATTTTGCCGGTCCGAACAACCGGCGCCTCATCCCGCGGCACGGGCAACTGATTGACCTTGGCTTCCACGAGTTCCTTTACAGCAACCTCGTAGCCGTCTTCAAACTTGTTCAAGTCGAACTTCGCCGAGCGCTTTGCAATCAGTGTCTCGGCCAACTGCAGCGAGTCCTCATTGATCTCAGCCAACTTGATATCGCGGAAGTACTCTTCCTGGTTACGCATCTCGTAGGCATAGCGCAGGGTGTAACCGATCATGCCGCGGCTGCCTTCCGCCGGCTTCACAGCGATGATGTGCTCGCGGCCCGAGAAAGCGACTTTGCCGATCGCCGCCTTGCCGGTCTTCGACAGCGCCTCACGCACGGTGGCAAAGGCTTCGGCTTGCGCATCATTCTCCGGAGTAATGAAGTATGGCTTATCGATGTACTCGGGGTTGATCTCGGCGACGTCGACGAACTGCGAAATCTCGATCGTGTGCTTCGATGGGACTCGCAGGTTCTCCAGTTCGCTGGGCTCAATAATCACGTACTGGCCTTTGCGGTACTCGTAGCCCTTTACGATCTCGTCTTTCAGCACCACCGCGGCTTCGTCTGAATCGACAGTGCTCTCGAGCACCTTCTGGTGGCGCACGCGTTCGCCCGTGCTGCGGCTGATCTGATGAAAGCTGGTGCGGCTCTTGCTTTCGGTCGCAACATAGAGGCTGACGCCAAACGAAACAAGCGAGATCTGGATGGGCCCGGACCAATAGGGACGCGGCATGGGGAAACTCCTGTAACAGGTTCGATTGAACCATGAGATTCGTTTGATGTCTATTGAAATGAAGGGGTTGAGGTTCGTCATCCCTTCGCCTTTAGTACCCAAGGATGCGAGCCTGCGCGGTCAGGAGCAACGTGCGCGCGTGCCATCCGTCCTATGAAGGGTGGGATCGAAGTGCATCCGGCCTGGTGGTAGACTTCGACTCAGTGAGGTCGTTCTCCGTTTTGCAGCCCGTTCGACGATTCATCTACGGTTTGGCGCTTTGTTTTCTGGCCGCTCTTCTGGCCACGGAAGCAAAGGCGGCCTGGGCTGCAAATGGAGCTGGTGTGCCCAGCGACATATCTGCCGTGAAGCTGTGGCCCGAAGCCATGAAGCAGGTGGCAAGCCGCGGTCAGACCGCATCGCGCCCCATGGCCGTTCCGATTCGCCTGGCCTGTTTGAGCGTGGATCGGGCGGCGGCTCTTCCTCCGGCGTCGTGCGAACCGTTCGAGAGCCGACTGCGTCTCTCGATCCCAGTCGCCAGGCTCCTATGCTTCTCTCCCTCGCTCTTTCTGCGTCCTCCTCCTTCTTCTAAAGTCCGGCTGTAGTTGGCCTCCGCCGAATGTTCGGCGGTTTCCATTGAAATTGCGGCGCCTTTTTCAGGACGCTGCCGGCTTCTTCATCAGAGAGGGATTCTTACCCATGCGCTCGCTTGCCTTCGCCCATCGTTGGCGATGGATGTTGCCTCAAACTTCTTCCGCTCCGGCCTTTCTTCCTCGTGCACCGTGGGGCGCCGCTCTGCTCGGCGGGCTCGCCTGTTGCGCTGCTGTAACGGGGTGCCACTCCACCGGCAGTACTTCTGAAGCGAGTGCCGCAACCGCGCCCTCGGCGAAGGTGGCAATCGCTCAACGCGGAGATATCTCGCAGGTCCTCACGCTGGCCGGCCAGTTCCAGCCCTTTCAGGTTGTCGATGTGCATCCCAAGGTCAGCGGATATATGAAGCACATCAACGTCGACATCGGCGATGTGGTGCACCAGGGCCAAACGCTGGCTACGCTTGAAGTGCCCGAACTCAAGGCCCAACTGCAACAGACCGTCTTTGAAGTGCAGCAGAGTAACGATGAGATCACGCGAGCCCAGCACGAGATCAGTCGGACCGAAGCGACGCATGCCGCTTTGCATGCCCAGTACGAGCGTCTGAAGCAAGCAGCGGCGACCCAGCCGGGCATCATCGCACAACAAGAACTGGACGATGCCCAGGCAAAAGACCTCGCCGCCGAAGCGCAGGTGGATGCCGCCAAGGCCGCCATGGCGGCTGCAAAAGGCCATGCCGGCGCGGCGCAGGCCGATAACCAACGCGTGCAGGCCCTGCACGACTACACCAATGTGACCGCGCCGCTGGATGGCGTTGTCATCTGGCGCTTCGCCGACACCGGAGCGTTGATTCAGGGCGGAACCAACTCCAATAGTCAGGAGCTTCCCATTGTTCGTCTCTCGCAAAGTGGGCTCTTGCGTCTGCGTGTCCCGGTGCCCGAAGACGACGTGAAGTTCGTGCACGAGGGTGACCAGTTGCAGGTACGCGTCGACGCGATCAATCGTTCGTTTACTGGCAAGATCGTGCGCTTTACCCGCGACATCAATCTCGAAACACGCACCATGGAAACAGAGGTCGACGTAGAAAATCGAGATCTCTCCATCTCCCCTGGGATGTACGCCAATACAGCTTTGCAACTTGGGCACGTGAGTGGCGTTGTCACGATTCCGGTCGAGGCGCTGGTGCTCAGTGGGCACCAGGAAACGGTCTATGCGCTCGACAGCGAGAATCATGTGCACATACGCAATGTGCAAGTAGGAGTGACGGGGTCAAAGCTCGCCGAAATCAAGAGCGGCCTTAATCCCGGCGACCGTGTACTTGTTGGCGGACAGGATAAGTACCACGAAGACGAGGAGGTCAGCCCGCTGCCTGTTTCTTCCCAGGCATCCGAAACCGTTCAGCAAAGCGGCGGCATGATCGACCTGAAAGGCGGCGATGAGTCAAGTGAGAACGCGGGAGGGTCGCGCTAAATGCCCAAGTTCGCACTCCGCTATCCGTTCTTCATCCTGATGATTTGCCTGATGATCCTGCTCGTCGGCGTGTTCAACACCTTACGCATGCCTGTTGACCTCTTTCCCAAGATCGACATGCCTGTGGTTGTTGTGGCCACCTTCTACAACGGCATGCCGCCCGAGCAGATCGAAGCCGACATTACCAACACCTTCGAGCGCTTTTTCACGCTGGCTTCGAACGTCGACCACAGCGAATCCCGTTCGCTGACCGGTGTCAGTCTGATCAAGATCTACTTCAAACCAGGCACCGATCCCAACGCAGCCTTGAGCAACATCGCCAACCTGGCCATGGCCGACTTGCGCCGTCTGCCTCCGGGCACGCTGCCGCCCGTGGTCCTGGGCATGGACGCGTCGACGCAACCCGTCTGCCTGGTCACGCTGAAAGGCCAGGGACTGAATGAAACAGCACTGAAAGACCTGGCACAGTTTCAAGTGCGCAACCAGATTTCCAACGTGCAAGGCGCATCGGTTCCTCAGCCCTACGGGGGAACTTATCGCCAGATTCAGATCTATGTCGACCCACTCAAGCTCGAAGCGCGCAACATGAGCCTCAACGATGTGGTGAAATCGGTCGACAGCTCGAACTTGATTCTCCCCGCCGGCGACGTACGGATTGGTTCGAAAGACTTCAACATTTATGCCAACAGCCAGTTCCCCGACGCAAAATCGATGAACGCAATGCCGCTGAAAACGGTGGGCAACTCCTCCGTGCTTGTTGGCGACATCGGCAAAGCAGAAGACTCCGGCACCCTGCAATACAACATTGTGCGCATCGACGGGCAGCGCTCGGTTTATGTCCCCATCTTCAAGCAGGGCGGCGACAGCAACACCATCGCCATTGTGAACGGCATCAAGACCGCCATTCAAAAACTGGTCGATATCCCCGACTCGCTCCACACCGCGGTCGTCTTCGACCAATCCGTCTTTGTCAAACTCGCCATCTCAAACGTCTCGCGCGAGGCGGGAATCGGTCTGGTTCTCACCGGGGTCATGATCCTCGTGTTTCTCGGAAGCCCCCGCGCCACTATCGCGGTACTGCTGGCTGTACCGCTTTCCATGATCGCCTGCCTACTGCTCGTCAATTTCATGGGCGGATCGATCAATACCATGATCCTCGGAGGACTGGCACTGGTCTTCTCGCGCCTCATCGACAACGGCGTCATCGTTCTTGAGAACATCTTCCGCCATATGGAAATGGGACTTGAACCGCAGGAGGCAGCCGATAAGGGGGGCACGGAGGTGTCGCTCGCGGTCCTGGCGGCGACCTTCACCACCGCGATCGTCTTCTTTCCGGTCGCCTTCTTCAATGGCGTCAGCAAATACATTTTCACGCCCCTTGCCCTGGGTGTCGCCTTTTCCATCTTCGCCTCTTACTTTTTCGCGATGACCGTCGTTCCTCTCTACTGCGCCAAACTCATTCGCCTGAGGGACGACAGCGAATCGGGGGAACAATCGAAGCTAGGCTTCTTCGGCCGTTTCGATAAGGAATTCAACGAAAGATTCCAATCGCTCCTGAACTGGTATGAGGGGAAGGCCAAGGCAACCTTGCAGCGCCCAGGGCTCACTACGGTCGTGACCATGGGCGGCATCGTTCTGATTCTCCTGGTCACTGTTCCCTTCCTCGGCCGGGCTTACTTTCCGCGAACCGATCCCGGGCAGTTCATCATCAACGTGCGCATGCCCAGCGGAACACGGCTGGAGGTAAGCAACGACTACATTGCCAAGGTGGAAGATGTCATTCGTGGCATCGTACCCAAGTCCGATTTGGACATGATTGTGTCCAATATCGGCGTCTACCCCGATCTCTCCGCCATCTACACCAGCAATGCATCGATGGATACGGCGTTTGTGCAGGTCAGCCTGAAGGAGGGGCACCGGGTCGGCAGTTACGACTACATGCAGCAGGTTCAACGAAGGCTCTCGCGCGAAATGCCCGAGCTCTCGACCTACTTCCAGGCTGGCGGCTTGGTCGACGGCGTCATCAACCAGGGATTGCCGGCACCGATCGATATCCAGATCAAATCGCAGAACATGGATCGAGCCTATGCGCTGGCGCATGACCTGGCGGCGAAGATTCAATCGATGCCGAATGTCAGCAGCGTCTATATCCCCCAGAGCATCAACTATCCCGGCTTGCGCCTCAACATCGACCGCGAAAGGGCAAGTCTGGTCGGGCTTTCCGCGAAAGAAGTCGTGGACGACGTCATTACCGCGCTCACCTCCGACGGCATGGTCGCTCCCAGCTATTGGATCGATCCGAAAACCGGCAACAACTACATGGTCACCGTCCAGTACGCCAATCGCTGGATCGACAACATGTCGATCGAGGACCTGAAGAACATTCCGCTTCGAGGAAGCAAGGTCGAAGGCGGCCGGCTCATGCAGGCGTCGGCACAAATGACGGGAGGCAACCAGGAATCCGGCTATGTGCCCCTGGGTTCGGTGGCAGAAATCGAACAAATCAATACGCCCACCGAGGTCGACCACTCACAGATCCGCCGCGTGATCGACGTCTACGTGGCAACCAGAAGCGAGGCGCTGCAAGGCGTAGGCTCGCGCATCGACAAGCTGGTTAGCCAGACACCGCATGACCGCAATACGGTCATCGACGTGCGCGGCGCAGTGGCGAGCATGAACAAGGCCTTTCACGATTTCGGTATCGGATTGATTCTTGCCATCCTGCTTGTCTATCTCATCCTGATGGCGCAGTTCACTTCGTTCATCGATCCGTTCATCATCCTTATGGCCATTCCGCCGGGACTGGCCGGCGTTGCGCTCATCCTCGTCCTCACCGGCAGCACGCTGAACATCATGTCGCTGATGGGCGTCATCATGATGACCGGCATTGTGGTCTCCAACAGCATCCTGATCGTCGAGTTCACGGGCAATCTCCGCGAGCAGGGAATGCCGCTGCTCGAAGCAGCGGTCCATGCCTGCAAAGTGCGATTGCGTCCGATCCTCATGACCTCGCTTGCCACTTTGCTGGGCATGATTCCCATGGCTCTTGGACTCGAGGCGGGCAGTGAGCAGTATGCTCCTCTCGCACGCGCCATCATCGGCGGCCTTGGCTTGTCGGTCGTGGTGACCATGTTCCTCGTTCCCGCCGTCTATTTGCTGATCCATGGGCGGCATGAAGCGAAGCTGCCGGTAGCGTTGGAAGGAGCAGCCCGATGAGGACCGTACACATCACAGCTTTTTTCTCCGTTGCATTCATCCTCTCCGGATCGCTGTTTTCGGCGCAGACACAGGATGCCCCCAAGGGGCCCTCGCTACCCGATGCCCCTGTAGCGCACCTCATCGCGGAAGGAGCGCCGCATTCGGCGGTTGCGCAGCAGACGAATATGCCTCAGGGGCCGCCGGCGAGCTCCAGATCCAACAATCGTCCTCAGTTGACACGTCAGCAAGCCGAGCAGATGGCAATCAAGAATAATCCCCGCATCAGCGTCAGCCGTCTTTTGGCTCTGGCGCAGCACCAGGTGATGCGTGAAGCGAGAGCGGCGGAGATGCCTACCTCGGTCGCCAGCGTGACAGCGGTGGACGCCCAAGATGCGAGCCGCATCTCGGCAGGAACAATCACGGCATCGCGCCTCTTCGAGCACGCCGGAGCCGGTGCAAATCTCAGCGAGCTCATCACTGACTTTGGCCGCACCAATCATCTGATTGCGGCCGCAAAACTGGAAGAGAAAGCGCAGAACGCCAACGCGATGGCGACGGAGAATGACATCCTCATCGCGACCGACCAGGCTTTCTACGACACTCTTCAGGCACAGGCGCTCTACCAAGTGGCAAAGCAGAACGTCGACATGCGCCAGGCCACGGACACACAGATCAGCGAACTGACAAAGAACAAGCTGAAATCGACTCTCGATCTCAGTTTTGCAGACGTCAATCTCTCGCAGGCAAAGCTGCTGATGCTGGATGCGCAGAATCAGCTTGACTCGACCATGGCTGCACTCGACGCTGTGCTCGGCCTCGACAAGGAGGTCCAATACGAACTTGTGGACGACACCGCGGCCCTGCAATCTCCGCCGGACGACGTCGATCGGCTCGTCGAGGCCGGCCTTGCACAACGACCCGACCTGCAGGCCTTGAACTTCGACCAGCAATCGGCGATCCGGTTCAGCCGTGCACAGCGGGACCAGATGTTGCCCAGCATCTCTGCAGCAGGAACAGTGGGCAGCGTTCCCATCCGCCCTGCACAGTACTACGTGTCGAACTGGTGGGGCGGCATCGGCGTGAATCTCAACATCCCGGTGTTCAACGGGTTCCTCTATTCGGCCCAGGCCAAGGAAGCATCGCTGCGCGCCCAGGCTGCCGCCGAACGGAGCCGCGACCTTCGCGATCAGATTGTGCGCGACATTCATACTGCGTGGCTGGCTGCCAGTACCGCCTATCAACGTGTCTCAGTAACGCAGGAGATGTTGAAAGAGGCCAACCTGTCGCTCGAACTCGCGCAGGCGCGCTACAAGATCGGACTCAGCTCGATCGTGGAATTGAGTCAGGCGCAGTATCAACAAACCGACGCCGCGATTGGGAACACCAATGCCACGTATCAATACCGACTCGCTTTGGCGACGCTGAACTACCAGATGGGGACGATGCCGTAAGAGACGGAGCCGAATCCGGACACAGCTGCCGTGAGGGCTATTATGCCCGTATGGAAGTGCGTGCCCGGCTCGGAGATATTCTCGCCAACTCGATTACTCATGGAGTAGGCGCTTTGGCCGCGGTCGCAGGCGCGATCTATCTCATCGTGGCTTCAACGCACGGGACGGCATGGGTTGTGCTGAGCACCGCTGCCTTTGCTTCGACGCTCATCCTCGTCTACCTGTCGTCCACGCTGTATCACGCACTCGTCCGGACTCGAGCCCGTCGGGTGTTTCAGGTGATTGACCACTGCGCGATCTACCTCCTCATCGCGGGCACCTACACGCCGTTTGCTCTGGTCCCGTTACGAGGTCCCGTTGGATGGACCCTTCTGGCAGCCGTCTGGACGCTTGCGATCGGCGGAGTCATCTTCAAGAGCCTCGCCGTCGAGCGTTTCGCGGTCCTCTCCACAATTCTGTACCTTGCACAGGGCTGGCTGGCAGTCTTTGCCATGCGGTCCCTCCTTCACGCGGTCGGGTGGGAGGGGGTCCTGTGGCTGCTCGCCGGTGGCCTTGCGTACACACTGGGTGTGGTCTTTTTCGCCCTGGACCGCCTGCCTTACTTCCACGCCGCCTGGCACCTTTTCGTGCTGGCCGGCAGCGCTGCCCATTATTGCGCGATTCTCTTCTGCGTCGTTCGTCACCCCGCCTGACCAACTTTCCCGGCGGCGAACCAGCTCTGGAGGCAGGCTACTGGCCACATTGACCCAACCCGCCAAAGCAGGTAAACTACCATAGTTTGGCGATTCCTGCCTGTCGCCTTGGAGCCTGACGCTCGCCCTGCTTTGGCGCTTGAGTGTTCTCCCAAGGCGCAGAAGTTTCCGCCCGAGCTATCCTGGTTGACTTGAGCGCACCGCTTTTGCGTGCTGCTCTGGAGGGTTTATGTACGCGGTCATTCGCACTGGTGGCAAGCAGTACCGGGTCGCTCCCGGCGACGTGGTGAAGGTGGAGAGCGTGCCGTCGGAGAATTCCACGGTTGAGTTCAGCGACGTGCTGGCAGTTTCCGGCGACAACGGTTTGGCTAAGCCAGGCAGCGCCAAGGTCACCGCCGAGGTTGTGAAGGAAGGCCGCGGCGACAAGGTCCTGGTGTTCCACTTCAAGCGCAAGAAGCAGTACAAGAAGCTGCAGGGACATCGGCAGAACTTCACCGAGGTGCGCATCAAGGCCATCGAGGCCGATGGCGTCACCTACACCGCCAAGTAGGCGGACAGGACATCAGAAGGGGATTGAGCAATGGCACATAAAAAGGGCGGCGGAAGTTCAACAAACGGGCGCGATTCCAATGCGCAACGGCTTGGCGTGAAGGCCTTCGCCGGCGAGTTGGTGACCGGTGGTTCAATCATCATCCGGCAGCGCGGGACCAAGATCAAGGCAGGCGCCAACGTTGGCCGGGGATCGGACGATACGCTCTTCGCCAAGATCAGCGGCCGCGTGAAGTTCTCTGATCACGGCAATCGCGGACGCTTCGCGTCCATCGAGCCGATCGCAGAGTAATTACCAAGTCAGTCGCAAAAAAAGGAAGCTACGGCGATGCCGTGGCTTCTTTTTTTGCGACCGTAAAGAACCAACTTCGGCCTATTACGACTTCGACTCGCTGCCCCTCAGGCTTGTCCGTGTCAGCACCTTGTCCACCACCTTCTCCACATCGGTAAGGAAGAAGCTGTTGGCGGGCTGCTGAACGGCAACCTTGGTGCCGTGACCCAATGCCGCGGCGATCTCGTTCCAGCGATAGATCGTGGAGTTCGCCGCCAGAACCACCGGCTTCCGGACCGGCTCCGGCAGCGCCGTGTAGACCGCCCAGACGACGAGGGTGGCCAGAATAAGAGATTCATTCAGGAACTGCAGCGGCGAGGTCAGCGAAGTGTTCCGCGACCAGAACGACGAAAGGATGAAGTCGTTGGCCGAAAGCAGGCCAAAACCCACCGCGATGCCGAAGGCCTTGTCGCGTCCTGAAAGGTGCAGCGCGTTCATGCTCAGGCACAGGAATGCAAGCAAGCACAATTCGAGGATGCTTACCGAGCGCATGAGCGCATAGGCCACGTCCGGAATGATCAGGGCACCGCGGTGCGAGAACGGCAGGGTGGTCATGCTCACGATCAACGAAGCCAGTGTCGCCCAGCGAAAGACCACCGTGCCCAGTTTCATCAGACCGGCAAAGGAGGACAGGGCGGAGCGAAAAACCTCAATACAGATGAAGAACAGCGAAATCGCACTGGCGATATAGACCGTCCAGTAGGAGTAAAAGTACATCGGGAAGAAGACGTCCTGGCGAACCCAGGGCTGCGCTTGAAGGAAGAGCAGGCCTAACAGAATCGGCATGGAGCCGACTCGGAGGACCAGGTACATATGCATGGCGGGAAAGCGGCGCTGGAGCCCTTTGGACCAGAAGAGAAAACCGAGTATCGCCCAGAGCATGAACTCTGCCGTGCTCATGAGCGACATTGCAGTATTCAAAGGCATAGGCGTCCCTTCATCCTGAGAGTCTTCCCAGAATATCGCCTATAGCCTTCGCTTAAAAGGCCACCTGAACCAAGGAAGTAGCACTTTAGTGCTAAAAATGCATGCTACTTCCCGGTCGTAGGACAACCCATTCCTGGCCCACAGCCTGGAGACGGCAGGCATGAAGTCGCCGAAAGGTGACTGACCCTAACCTGGGATGTGGACGACGAAAACGAAGCGGCAGCAGCTCCCGCGACGATTGCGGCAAAGGCAAAGATCCGGACGGCCAGTTGCATAGTTGGTTACCCCATGAACCAAAAGCAATTGACAAAAACTGCGGGTCGCTTACCACCAAGGATCGTAGTGCACCTTGCCAGTTAAGTCCACCCTTTTCAGTAACTTTCAATAGTTCCCGGTTACCGGAGTACTAGAGTAACACATGGCGACATCAATTCGCCACCAGGTAATCGATTTCTTCGTGACTTTCCCGTTACCTTCCCGCCCTGTTTTCCTCGCCGCTGCGTGGTAAAATTCCAGTAGTCGAATTCGCTCAAAGCCCACGTATTTCAAGCGGTTAATCCTAGCGCACATCCCGTCAGACAGCGATCAGAATCCCCCTTTTCGTGGACCAGAAGGCGAAAATCTCGCGAACGGAATCCTATGGCGACCCTACCAGCTGAGAAACTCATGGAAGAGAACGGGAACAACGGCAACTACACAGGCGAAAACATCAAGATTCTCGAAGGCTTGGAAGCCGTCCGCCTTCGCCCCGCCATGTACATCGGCTCGACCGGCGAGATGGGCCTGCATCACCTCGTGTACGAAGTCGTGGACAACTCCGTCGATGAGGCTCTGGCCGGTTACGCCAAGAAGATTGACGTCGTCATCCATGTCGACAACTCCATCACGGTGGTCGACGACGGCCGCGGCATCCCTGTTGACATGAAGACTCTGCCCAACGGCGAGAAGATGTCGGCCGTCGAAGTGGTGCTCACCAAGCTGCACGCCGGCGGCAAGTTCGACTCCTCCACCTACAAGGTCTCCGGCGGCCTGCACGGCGTCGGTGTGAGTTGCGTCAATGCCCTCAGCCAGGAGTTCACCGTCGAGATCTGGCGCGACGGTCATACCTGGGAGATGGACTTCAGCTGCGGCATCCCCACCAGCGAGCTGCGCAAGACTGGTACCAGTAAGAAACGTGGAACCAAGGTCCACTTCCTCCCCGACAAGAGCATTTTCACGACCACCGAATACAACTACGACACGCTGGCCCAGCGCCTCCGCGAGCTAGCCTTCCTGAATAAGGGCCTCGAGATCACTCTCACCGACGAGCGTACCGCCGATACCAAAACCGGCGAGGCGAAGCACGCCGAGTTCAGATACGCCGGCGGCATCGCCGAGTTCGTGAAGCATCTCAACAAGGGCAAGTCGGTTCTGCACGACAAGCCGATCATGATGGAAGCCACGCGCGACAAGGTCGAAATCGAAATCGCGCTGCAGTACAACGACAGCTACTCCGAGACGGTCTTCAGCTTCGCCAACAACATCAACACCGTCGACGGCGGCACGCACCTATCCGGCTTCCGTACTGCGCTCACCCGCACCATCAACGCGATCGGCCAGCAGCTCGGCCTCTTCAAAGACGTGAAGGAGAATCTCTCCGGCGACGACGTCCGCGAAGGCCTGGTCGCCGTGGTCAGCGTCAAGCTCTCGCAGCCGCAGTTCGAAGGCCAGACCAAGGGCAAGCTCAACTCCGACATCGCCGGCACCGTGCAGGCCTTTGTCAACGAGCGTCTGGGGGCATTCCTCGAGCAGAACGTGCCCACGGCAAAGCGAATCATCAACAAAGCCATTGAAGCAGCGCGCGCACGCGAAGCTGCCCGCAAGGCCCGCGACCTCACTCGCCGCAAAGGCGCGCTCGACGGCGGCGGCCTGCCCGGCAAGCTCGCCGATTGCAGCGAGCGCGATCCCGGTCGCTGCGAGCTCTACCTCGTCGAGGGTGAAAGCGCCGGTGGCACCGCCAAGCAGGGCCGCGATCGGCGATTCCAGGCGATTCTGCCTCTCAAGGGCAAGATCCTCAACGTGGAAAAGGCTCGCTACGACAAAATGCTGGGCCACGAAGAAATTCGGGCCATGATCACCGCGCTCGGCACCGGGATTGGGAAAGAGGACTTCGATCGGGCGAAGCTACGCTACAACAGCATCATTCTGATGACCGACGCCGACGTCGATGGCTCCCACATCCGCACTTTGCTCTTGACCTTCTTCTTCCGCCACATGACGGATCTGATCAGGGCTGGGAACATCTTCATCGCGCAGCCGCCGCTCTACAAGATCAAGAAGGGCAAGTTCGAGCAGTACATCAAAGACGATCACGAGTTTGTGAAGGTGATGGTCAAGCGCGCCGCCGAAGGCACGGTGATCCGCCATGGCGAAAACGCCAGCCGCATTGAGGGCACCGATCGCGTTCGCTTCATGAGCACCCTTGGCGAGTACCTCGGCTTCGTCGACAAAGTCGACAAGCGCCTGCGCAATGAAGCATTGACCGAACTGCTCGCGCGCGCTGAGCTGACCCACCGCACCGACTTCACCTCGAAGCAAGGGAGCACCGCGGCGCCGGAGAAGCTCGTCGATCTGCACAAGCAGCTCAAGGAGCTCTCGGATGAGTACGGCTTCAAGTCTCTGAACAAACCGGTCGAGGACGAAGAACACCACACCTGGTCGGTGAGCTTCATCGACGCCCAGGGCGCCGAACGCAAGATTGACTGGACACTGGCATCGAGTCCTGAATTTCGCCAGATGATGGCCAAATACGGCCAGATCAAGAATTACCTGGAGCCGCCCTTCCTGATCGAGTTCACGACCAAGCAGGCCGCTGCTGCCGAGGAAGAAGAGGCGGAAGCGGAGGGCGGAGCAGATTCAAAGGCCGAAGCGAAAGCTGCCAAGTCCTCCAAGATCGCACGGGAGCCCGTAGAGAAACAGACCGCTCGCGAGCTCTTCGAGTACATCGTCGAGCAGGGCAAGAAGGACTACCAGGTCCAGCGCTACAAGGGCTTGGGCGAGATGACCGCACCGCAGCTCTGGGAAACCACCATGGACCCCGAGCGCCGTACCCTGCTGCAGGTCAAACTCGAGGATCTAGCGGAGACCGAAGGCATCTTCACAACACTGATGGGTGAAGACGTTGAAGCCCGCCGCAAGTTCATCGAGGACAATGCCCTCGACGTGAAGAACCTCGACATCTAGTCAGGCGTACAACAACAACAGCAGCATCAACAGCAATGGCACCACCGTCAGCGGCGGCCAGTCCTCTGCGCCGGAGATCACGGCCCTCCGTAAGCCCGCCAAAAACACGAATACGGCCCTCAGGCCGCATCCGCTTCTTGGAAATAATGGTCGGGGAGAGAGGATTTGAACCTCCGACCCCCTGGTCCCGAACCAGATTTTGGTTGAATGGCTAAATCTCGTCAATTCAGCGGCCGACAACTCATTTGGAATCAACGAGCATTTTGAACCCTACGGATTCTGATTGATCTTGAATGCTTCGACCGCTACGAGATCGACTACATCGGGAGAAGATCACTTTCCAATAAATGGAGGGCTGGCGACGA
>Ga0335071_10000120_pt1 | contig 92013 bp, 67 predicted proteins | sample Lox_Sample_15_FD_206724 | JGI IMG/M metagenome (GOLD analysis project Ga0335071, IMG submission 206724) | Soil microbial communities from Loxahatchee National Wildlife Refuge, Florida, United States - Lox_Sample_1.5 | ecosystem: Environmental > Terrestrial > Soil > Wetlands | place: USA... | reverse complement strand
TGCCATGAACTGTTAGTGTTGTCGATCCCAGCGCCCAACCGATCGACTCCTATGGGCTTTTCGGCATTCCCAGCCGGGCTTCCATCCGAGAACCAGGGCTGAATTTCCCGACAAGCACTAGGTTAGCAGGTCTTCCCTGCCAGCAGCGGCGAGCCGGCGGTCTCCCCCTGGGCCGCAGGGAGACCCTGTCCCTCGCGCGAAAAGGTAGGCCCGGTCGCGGACAGACGCCCGGATCCCTTGGTCGGGTGTCATACCGAATATCACGATTCGTGAATAGAACAGCTATAACGTGATCAGGTTGTCCTCGTGGATCGACTGCCGGCTTGTGGGATGGGGGCGCATCACGGTAGGACGTGAACCGCCTGGCGCTGCGCGCCACGAGAGGAGCCCGCCTTGCCGCTCCGCAGGTTCTTGTCCCTACGCGAAGCATGGGGGTGGGACGTTCTCGCGGTCGTCCTCGCGGCCCTGCCCTGTGCGCTCTACGCGAGGACGGGGTCCTTCCCCTTCATCAGCCTCGACGACGCCGGGTACGTTTACGCGAACCCTCGGGTCGCCCAGGGCCTTGTCTGGAGCAACGTGGCCTGGGCATTCTCGACCTTCGAGCAGGCCAACTGGCACCCGTTGACCTGGATCTCGCACATGGCCGACGTCTCCCTCTTCGGCCTGCGGCCCGGCCCGATGCACCTCGTCAACGCAGCGCTTCACGGCGCGAACAGCGCGCTCGTGTTCGTCGCCCTGCGCCGGCTGACAGGGGCCGCCGGGCGGAGCGCCCTGGTCGCCGCGCTCTTCGCCCTGCACCCGGAGCACGTCGAATCGGTGGCCTGGATCGCCGAGCGGAAGGACGTCCTCTCAGTCCTCCTCGGGCTCCTCGCGCTCATCACCTACGAGCGCTACGCGCGTCGGCCGAGCGCCGGGCGGTACTTGCTGGTCCTGGCGGCCTTCCTGGCGAGCCTCTTGGCGAAGGCCATGCTGGTCACGCTCCCGTTCGTGCTCCTGCTCCTCGACGTCTGGCCCCTCCGGCGGCTCGAGGCCTCCCCAAAGCCAGGCGAGGGCGGTGAGGCGCGGGCGACCCGGAGGACCTGGCCGCGCCTCGTCCTGGAGAAGGTGCCCTTGCTGGCCGTCTCGGCGGCCGTCTCGGTGCTTAACCTGGCGGCGCAGACCACCGGAGGTGCGGTCGCGTCGAGCCCGCTGGGCTTCCGGCTGGCCAACGCCGGCGTCTCCTACGTTCGCTACGCGGCCAAGCTGCTCTGGCCCGCCGACCTGGCCGTCTTCTATCCCATCCCGCCCCAGGGCTACCCGCCCTGGTCGGTGATCGTGGCGCTGGCCATGGCCGCCGCGGTCACGGCCGCGGCGCTCGTCCTTCTCCGGCGCGCGCCCTCTCTCGCGGTCGGGTGGCTCTGGTTCCTCGGCACCCTGGTGCCGGTGATCGGCATCGTGCAGGTCGGCTCGCAGGCCATGGCCGATCGGTACACGTACTTCCCCTCCATCGGCTTCTCCCTCGCGGTGGTCTGGGCGGCGGGTCAGCTGCCCTGGAACCGGATCGGGTGGATCTTCCAGCTGGGGTCGATCGCGCTCTTGCTGGTGGTGCTCGGGGTCGCCACGAGCAGGCAGGTGGGGCTCTGGTCCGACGATGAGCTGCTCTTCCGACACGCGCTGGCCGCCACGGGCCCGAACGCGAGGGTCCAGCATCAGCTCGGGAAGCTCGCGCACGCTCGCGGCAGGGACGGCGAGGCGCTGGAGCACCTCATCCAGTCCGTCCGCATCCAGCCCAACCCCTCGAACCTCACCGATCTCGGTTCGCTGGCCGTGATGCTGGGGCGGACCTCCGAGGCCGAGCAGGCGTTCCGGCAGGCCCTGGAGCTCGATCCACGAGACGAGGGCGCCGCGCTCGGGCTGGCCGACCTCCTTCTCCGCGCGGGCCGAGAGCAGGACGCGGGCGAGGTGCTGGCCCGCGCCGCCCGGGAGTGGCCTCCGGTGGGCCCCTACACCATCCAGCGGCGCCTGGCACTGGGCGCGGCGCTGGTTGATCTGGGAAGGGTCGACGAGGGCGTCACCGTGATCGAGGGCGCCGCGGCCCGGGCGCCCGGGAACCCGGAGATCCTGTCGAGCCTCTCCGAGGCTTACTACCACCGCGGGGACCGGGACCGGGCCGAGCGGGTGGCCCTGGAGGCCGTGAGGGGTGGAGCGCGGAGCGGCGGCGCCTACTTCGTGCTCGGAGCGGTCAGGCAGGGGCGCGGTGACGCGCCCGGGGCTATCGAGGTGCTCGAGCAGGCCGTGCGGATCGAGCCCGACGAGCCGTTCCGCCGGCTGCTACTCGCGGATGCGCTCTCGCAAGTCGGCCGCACCGGGGAGGCGTGCGCCAACTGGCAGTTCGTGCTCGACTCACCCCGCGCCACCCCGTCGGACCGCGAGCGCGCGGAGAGAGAGCGGCGACGGGCGGCCTGTGCTCCCCTGCAGCCGGTCCCCTACTAATCTAATCGACGCGCTGCGCGGGAGCGAGGCCCGGCGCGCGAGACTGCTCGTGGCCGAGGGCAGCCGGCGCCGGACGAGACGCGAGCCCCAGGTGGGTTTGCCACCGGGGGCCCGGGCCAGGAAACCCCGTCCAGGAGGCTTTGTCTGGCATCTCCAAGGTTAACACGCCGTTTCGCCGCGGGCAGTTCGCAGAACTGCAACGCCGCTGCTCCCCGCTCCTCTGGTAGGCATTCGGACCCCAACCACAGCCGCGTCCAGGGTAGGAGAGCCCATGAAGCGTACGCTCGCCGTTGTCATCGCCACCGTCGCCGGAGTTATCCTCGGGGTGGCCGGTGACCAGCTCGTCTCGCGCACGGTCCTTGCACCGAAGGCTCCGCCGGTGGTCGCCCAGCCGGCGCCCACGCCGCAGCCTGCGCTGCCGAGCCCCGGCGCCGTCCCGGGACAGGAGGACCCCAAGGCCGTCTACAGGGTGCCGCTCGAGGACTCGCCCACGCGTGGCAAAAAGACGGCGCTCGTGACCATCGTGGAGTCTTCCGACTTCCAGTGCCCATTCTGCAAGCGGGTCGAGCCGACGCTGAAGCAGATCGCCGATACCTACGGCGACAAGGTCCGCTTCGTCTTCAAGCAGAACCCGCTCTCCATGCACGAGAACGCCCTCCCCGCCGCCAAGCTCACCGAGGAGGCGCGTGCCCAGGGCGGCGAGGCCAAGTTCTGGGCCTTGCACGACAAGCTCTTCTCGCTCGACGCGCTCGACCGTCCTGCGCTCGAGCGGGTCGCCAAAGAGGTGGGGCTCGACGACTCCGCCGTGGCGACCGCGCTCGATACGGCCAAGTACGTCGAACGGATCCGGCGCGATCAGAACCTTCTCAACTCGCTGGGCGCGAGCGGCACCCCCAGCTTCTTCATCAACGGTCGGAAGTTCGTCGGGGCGCAGCCCTTCGAGGCCTTCAAGGCGGCCATCGACGAGGAACTCCAGAAGGCCGAGGCGCTCGTCAAGTCGGGAGTGTCGCGGGCCGACGTCTACGCCCGGATCACGGAGAAGGGGGCGACCGCCCCGGTGATCATCCCGGGGGGCGCGCCGCAGCCCGCCCAGGTCGCGAAGGTGCCGCTCCGTCCGGACGATCCGGTCCGCGGACCCAAGGTGGCCCCCGTCACGGTGGTCCTCTTCTCCGACTTCCAGTGCCCGTTCTGCGGTCGGGTCGAGCCCACGATGAAGCAGATCCAGGACGCGTACGGCGACAAGGTCCGGATCGCCTGGAAGCACCAGCCACTCCCCTTCCACCCCAACGCCCTGCCCGCAGCCAAGGCGGCGGAAGCGGCGCGCGCGGCCGGCAAGTTCTGGGAGATGCACGACAAGCTGTTCGCGAACCAGCAGGGGCTCTCGGATGCGACCTACGCCCAGTACGCGAAAGACCTGGGGATGGACGGCACGAACTTCCAGCGTGACGCAGCGGCGGAGGCCACGGCCAAGCGCATCTCGGAGGATCAGCAGCTCGCCGCCGCAGTGGGCGCAAGCGGTACGCCGACCCTGTTTATCAACTGTCGCCGGGTCGTGGGCGCGAAGCCATTCGAGGACTTCAAGCAGGTCATCGACCAGGAGCTCAAAGGCGCCGACGCCCTAAAGGCCAAGGGCGAGAAGCTCGACGCCGGCTTTTACGACAAGATCTGCGCCGCCAACCTCGCTGGCCCGCTCGCCGCGAACTGAGTGGGACTCGCCTCCCGCGCGCGGGGGAGACATCATGCCTCCCCCGCGCGGTATGCGGCGGCGGTGACACGGTCATGGGGAGCTTCGGGCCACGAAACCCTGTCGGAAACGATCGCGTGAAAGACGCGCCGCGAAAGTGCTGCGCTGTTGCCGAGCGATGAGCAAGCGCCCGAAACGACGGAGGGAGGTGTGCGTCACCGTCAGTCAATAGCCTTCCGGGTGGATAGACAAGGTTGTGCGTTCTGGCAGACTGCCGCAACACGGCCAGGCGATATCGGGGCGACTCGGAACCAGGGCCCTGGGACTGTTTCTACTCGTTGCACGCGGGGTGGAAGCATGCGAAACGGTGAGAAGCCAGCCGGCCTCGAGGCAGCGAGTTTCCTGGGCAGCGACAAGCTGATGCAAACGTTCAGGATGCCCCGGGAACTGGTGCTGTTCCTCAAGTCGGAGGCCGGGCGGAACGGGCGGGACCTCACTGGGCACGTACTCCGCTGGCTCGATGGCATCCGGACGTACTTCGCGCTCCCCGAGGCAGCGACGGCGCTTCTGGAGGAAGATCGGAAACGTCTCGGCATGGAGCGCTACGAGTACCTGCTGCACGCGCTCTACCAGCGAAGCCTCGAGCTCCGGGAGAAGGGTGCCGGCTTCGACGCACCCCACGGCCACATCGCCCCTGCGGACGGGATGGGCGCGAACCAGCAGCGGCGCTGACACCCCAAGCGTTCCCGTGGGCGGTCGCCCACCGGTGGGCTGCCGCGACGGGGGGATCCGCTCTCGGTGGAGTCAACGAAAGAGTCACGGGGCGCGCCCGAGCTGAGTAGTATACTAAACGACACTGGTCGGGCGGGCTCGGGTAGATCGGGCCCGCAGTCGCCCTGATCCCAGAGCGAAGGAACTCCATGCTTCGCAAGATCTCGACAATTACGTTCACCCTCTCGGCTCTCGTGTGCTCGGCCTGCAGCGGACAGGGCGGAAGCGGCGCGAACGATGCGGGCTCGCAGGAAACCGGCCGGGTCCAGCTCGCCGTGGGGAGCAACCTTGCCACCTCGAGCGTGACCCGCGTCACGTTCTCAATCGGGCCCGGTAACGGCACCACGTTCGCTCCCATCATAGGCCAGCTGTCTCCCGCCGAACCCGGCGGGTGGTCCGGCTACCTCACCGGCATTCCGGCGGGCCGCCTGCGGACCATCGACGTGACCGGGTATGACCTCAATGGCACGCCCGTGCTGCGCGGGGGGGCAAACTTGGACGTTTCGCCACAGGGCATCACTACGATCACCGTCCTCCTGCAGCCCGTCTCGCCGCCCAGCAACACGGTCGTGTCGACCCCGGTGGTCCAGTCGCTCTCGGTCTCGCCCGCGCTGGTCGCGCCGGGAGCGCAGGCCGTCCTGAGTGCCACCGCGACCGCGACGGAGTCGCTCGCCTACTCGTGGCAGGCGAGCTGCGGAACTCTGTCCACCCCGACCATGCCGAGCACCCTCTGGACGGCACCCAACGTGAGCGACGGGCGTTGCGAGATCTCGTTCACCGCCGCAACCGCGGACGGCAGCACGACCGTGAGCGCGATGGTGAAGGTGCAGCAGGACGTGAGCCTACGCGACATCGCCGGGCAGCGGCTCGTCAACTACTGGCTGGATCCGCCCCCCGGCTACACGGTGCCATCGGTCCTGGCCATGCCGGCTCCGGATGTCGGTGTGCTGCCGGCGCCCTCGGCGATTCTCGAGACGGCCCCCGGATCCTGGGTGACCTTCCCCGGAGGCCACACCGCGACGGATGGGTCGTTCGTCCAGGGCACGTTCGACTCCGCGGGGAGCTTCGTCATCCCCGGGGTGCCGGGAGGCGCCTACGTCTTGTCCTTCCTGGACGCGAGCGGGCTAAGGTGGCTCGTCGACGGCAACTCGTCCGCGATCGATCTGGGCTACGACCTACTCGGCCGAGCCACCACCAGCGCGCCGAGGTCCTTCACCATGCTGAAGCTCACGTTCCACGGGCTCTTCGCCTGGAGGCAATCGGTGGCCGAGCTAGAGGCCAGCTCGAGCAGCGCGAACGTCTGGGCCGAGGTCCCAACCGCCGGCCAGATCCTCGACACCAACACGGACGCGCAGGTGCTCATGCCCTGGCTTGCGCCGCTATCCCTCATCACCCCGACCGACACCCTGTGGCTTCACCAGCTCACGCCCATGAGCAACCTCTCCGGACTGACGTACCTGGGGGCAGTGCGCTGGGCCGCGCTCGAGGGGCTTACCTTAGTGGAGGGCGGCAGCAGCTCCGTCGACGTCCCGATGAGCGGTCTCTTCCTGACCGGGAGCCTCCCGGTGAGCTGGGACCCCACGCAGTTCGAGGTCCACCTGTCGAACATGGCGCCCGCCTCCAGGCTGCTGGCGGGCGTCGTGCCGGCCCACCGGGTGAGCGTCCTCGCCAGCCCCTATGGCTCCACCGCGACCGGTCCACAGCTCGCGGGCGGTTCCGCCGAGCTGGCCAGGCTCGATCTGGCGGCGGGTGCGGGGCCCCTCACTCTCACGCAGCCGCTCGCCTACGGGCAGTTCCTCCCCTCGTGGTGGAAGGAGATCCGGGAGGTGAGGTACGCGGCCGCTGTCGCCTACCGGTCCCCCGGGTCCACTTCGGGGATTGTCGAGGTGAGCCAGCTGGGGAGCCGGAGCGCGATGCCTGCCACCTCCAGCCTCAATCCGGTGGTGACGCCGCCCCAGGCCTTCCGGATCAACGGAAGCTCCGCGCTGGCCGACCTGGCCGCTCCGGTCACCCTGACGCCGACGTTATCCTGGACGCCCCCGCTGCTCGGGGCACCGTCGTTCTACGTTCTGGAGATCTCGCAGCTTTACGCCGGGTCGGACGGCATCACGGTCGCTACGCCGGTGGTGCGATACATCACCCGCTCGACGCATGTGGATCTCCCCCCGGGGAGCCTCTCCGCCGGCGCCGTCTACTTCGCCCGCTTGACGGCGGTGGTGACCTCCGCCGCGCTCGACTCCGCCCCGCTGCGTAGGTCCGCGATCGAGGCCTACGCCGACGCGCTCACCGGCACGTTCACCCCCTGAGGGCCTTGGCGCTCGACGTGGTGGTCGGGGCTCCCTTCAACTCACCCGAGATCTCGTGGGCCTTCCGAGTCCGAGTACCTCTTCCACGGAAGAATTGATCGGTTGAGGCTGCAGGCGGGGGAGCTCGCTCGGGTCGAGGCTGACTTCGACGCTGCGTGGCTATCGTGGTAGTCGGCGGATGAGTCCACGCTGCTCGAGTTCGACGACCATGCGGTGGACGCCGGGCGGGGTGACGCCGAAGTGGCGCTCCCTGTCCGCCTCCGCCGGGGGGCCCCCCGTTCTCCAGGGCGTAGGAGTGGATGAAGGCCAGGTACTTCCCCTGCTTGTCGGTGAACCGGGGCTGAAGCCGAAGTGGACAATGGGTGCGGCCGTCTGACCGACAGCTTCTCAAAGGAAGAGCGGTCGCGAATGCACGCTATCGAGTCAGGCATTCGCACGAGGAAGGGGAAGAGTTTCGCGGGCAGGTCCCAGTGGGGACCTGGACCGTCTACTGGACCAAGCGCCGCCTCATCGAGGAGGGGATGGAGGAGGCGCTCACCGAAAAGCCGCGTCCCGGCGCGGAAGAAGGCTATCGGCGGGGGAGGAAGCCCTGCTCGTGGCCACCGCCTCTGCCAAGCCCGCGCAGGCGCGCGAGGTGAGTCCCGGTCGGAAGCGATGGTCAGTCGACTGGCTGTCCGACGAGATACGGTCCGAGGGTGATCGTCAACCCGCCGTATCTCAATTGCGGCCGGGAATACACCCCAACAAGGCCTGCAATCGAGCGAACTACTTTGGCCAGCGCCCGCGCTCCCCTCAACGCCGCGAAACCTAGCACCCGGGCCGCGCGGCCGACCGGCAAGCGTAAGTCCAACGAAATCCATTGGAATTGCGCATGATTCGTGCCGGGCCCTTCACCGAATTGTCGCTCTACGCGCCTCTCGGCGCCCTCTACTCTGGCTGCGCTTCACTCACCGGAGCGGAGAGGTCCCGGGGCTGTCGACCGCCCGGGGTGAAAACCGTCCAGGAGGCGCACATGTCGAGGTTGTTGAGGCAGTCAATGAAGCGGATCGCGCTCGTCGCGGGCGTGGCCACCCTGACCGGGCTGGCCACCACCGCCCGCGCAGACTGCGATCAGGCGGGGGATAAACTCTTCACCTGTTCCGTCACTACTACTCAGCCCTGCTCCAGGAACACCGCCGGCGCGGCCGCAGCCGGCTACGTTTGTCCGGGCACCGAGACCTGCAATACCGGCTCACCTTTCGGCAGCGGGAACTGCTACCAGCTCCGCGGCTCCGACACGCTGTTCGACGTCATGACCGACTCGATCAACCGCGCGCGGGCCGCTGGCATTGCCGGCACAAAGGACCTCTACTACCTCGGCACCGGCTCCGGCAACGCCGAGAACGCGATGAAGGCGTCTCCCGGCGGCAGCCAGTCCATCGGGCCGATGAGCCGCAACATGCGGCCGGCCACGATCGACGGCACGGCGACCGTCCCGGGCGCGAGCACCGGACAATGCACAGGCGCGGGCTGCCACCCTCTCTGGGCGGCCAGCTGCTCCGCCGGCAACGTCATCGCGCTCGACGCTGCCGTCTTCCTGTCCAACGTCTCGGGCGGGGTGAACGACATCGTCTTCCCGACCCAGCTGAACAGCTTCTGCATCATGAACTCTGCCGCCGGGTTCAACCAAGGGCAGAAGAACAACACTGCCGCGGCCACTCTCCCGCTTGACGGCGGCGGTTTCAATAACCCAAGCGCCAACAAGAACTACACCTCGCTGTGGGCGATCGTCCTCTCCGGCGTCGACGGTTCGGGTTCGGCGGCGGCCTGCGCAGACCCGCGTCGCGTCCGCGCGGTACAGGACCTGGGCCAGAACATGGGCTTCTCGACCGTCAATCACGTCTACCGCCGCGACGACAACTCGGGCACGACCGACACCATCAAGGACCGCATCATGGTGGTGGACTCGTTGGCTCCACAGGATCCGCACTATCCGTTCACGGGCGGCCGCTTCTGCAACGGCGTCTCTATCGGCGGAATCAACGGCGCGACCGTGCAGACGGGACTTTGCTCGGTCGCCCGTAGCAGGACTTGCTTCAAGGATACCGATTGCGCCTTGCAGGCCGACGGAGGGACCCTGTACCCCCCCACTACCGGGAGTTACTGCACCACCTGCCAGGCCGGCTCGACCGAGCACTGCTGGTTCAACCTGAACAACCAGGATCTCGACCCCATCCGCCGCGAGTGCACCGACGACCCCACCTTGAACGGGCGCGCTTACACCACCTGCACCGACCTCACCACCGGCCTTCGCTGCCAGCCCGCCGACAACAACCCCAACTGCTCGCAGGGCCTGGTGGTCGCGCTCTCGGACACCGACTACCTGAACACCAACGGGCCCATTCCTCCGTCGGGCAACCCTGGCGTCGGGGCCCCGGGCGCTCCGCCCACCGACATCACCACCTCGATCGCGAAGCGCGTGGGCTACTACGGGAAACAGAACGCGGGCTACGCGGGGCGTGAGTCGGCCAACCAGACGCTCTACAAGACCAAGTCGCTCAAGGTGAACGGCGTTTCCGCCTCGGTCGACGCCAGCATCCGCAACTCCGCCTACATGCTGTCGCGCCGGCTGTTCCTGCAGAACGCCGGCGACTCCACCGTCTTCAGCGGCACGGATCTCCTCACCGACAGCGCGGCCGGCGCGAACGGCACGATCGGCGGGGCCACCCAGGTCACGGCCGAGCAGAACCTCTTCGGCTGGATGAGGGTGCGCTCCAACATCGACAGCCAGACCATCAGCAAGTTCAACTTCATCACCTGCCTCACCGACCCCACCAAGAACGCCTGCACGGCCCCCAACAACCTCTGTGCGTCCACCCCCTGCGCCGTGCCGCCTGCCTACGGCGGGCTCAACCCGACCGGCAACGGCTTCGCCTACCTGAGCGACTACAACGCGAGCAAGTTCGACGCCGGACAGACGACCGGCACCGCGGTCGAGGGCTTCTTCCAGGGCACGCCGGGAGGGACGACCACCGACTGCACCACTGCGGCGCCGTGCACCTGCACGCCCACGACCCCCTGCTTCACGACGAGCCAGGGCAATACGTGGTACCAGGCGACTGCAGCCAGCGTTAACCCGATCGTCTGCACGACCGCAGTTCCCTGTGACTGCAGGACGGCAGGGTGCTTCCAGGAGGCGGCGGTCAGCTGCGCTACTACCGCTCGCTGTATCGCCAACGGAAACGTCTGCACTGCCCAGACCGGCAACCCGGGCGCGGCCTGCGACGTCATTCCTGCCCGGGGCGATTACTCGGCATGCTGGAAGGACTTGGACTGCTCCGGCGGGCGCACCTGCCAGTCGGGCGCGGATGGGCTCGGGCTCGGCATTGCGCCCTTCGCCGGGGTCTGCCTCTGCCCCGTTGGCCACACCTGCACCTGATCCAGGCGCGTCTCGTGACAAGCAGAATCGAGTTTCACTGCCAATCTAGTCCCGAAGGAAGAGAAGTGGAAGCAGCAAACCAATCCAGGAAGGTCCAGGAGCAAACAAATATGTCGTTCACAAAGATGAAGGCTCTCGCGATCGCCGCGGCGCTGGTGGCCGCTGCGGGTTGCGGCGGCGGCGGCGGGAGCAAGAATCAGCAGCCCCCCGATACGAGCGGCAATGCAAAGGTCGCCGTCTCTGCTGCCTCTACGCAGTCCCAGATCAACCACATCACCCTGACCATCAACCAGGGCACGGTCAGCTCGGCCAACCCGGCCATGGCCGACATCGTGCTCGAGCTCAACCAGGCGCCGTCGAAGAACGAGTGGACGGCCGCCATCACCGCCATCCCCGCCGGCGGGGGCCGCGTCTTCAAGGCGGCGGCCTACAGCGCCCCTGGCACGGCAGCGGCCAACCTCATCTACTACGGTGAGACCCTGGTCAGCGTGGCGGCGGGCAACACGGCGTCGGTGACGATCCTCCTGCAGGAGACGAACGTTCCTGCCGGCCCGACGCGCTTCACCCCGCAGATCACCGCCCTTAGCGCGTCGAACTCCTACGTCCTGCCCAGCACGCCGGTCGTCATCAACGTCACGGCGGTCGACCCCGATCACCAGGGCGACGACCTGAGCTTCCACTTCTTCTCGAGTTGCGACGCGGGCGGCGCGGGCTCCTTCACCCCGGGCCAGGACCCGACGGCCACCAAGCTCACGACTGCCCCCTACACGCCCACCGCGCCTGGATACTCCGTCCAGGTCACCTACGTGCCGCCGGCGGTCGACGCCACCTGCTCCATCGGAGTCACCGCGAAGGAGTCGGCGGTCCCGACCAACAAGAACACGCCGCTCAGCGTGACGACGTACTTCACGGTCGTCGTGAACACCAACTTCGGCAGAGCCATCGTGGCCGGCTTCCCGAACAGCTACCCGATCGTGTCTATCCGGGGTGACTTCCGCTACAACTTCTTCTCCGACGTGAACTTCATGCCCGTCGGCCAGGCCGCCGATTTCCAGTTCTCCGCGGTCGACAACGACGGCGACAACGTCGAGTACAAGCTCACCGCCAAGTGCGGCTCGAGCTTCGCCGATGCGGCGAACCAGCCGAATCTCTCCGAGGACTACTTCTACTACCTGAACGGTACCACGCAGGTCGGCCCTCTCCACGCGCCGCCCAACACCGACGGCACGCTCTACCGGACCACTGGCACGACGGGCGTTTCGCCGCCCGCCGCCTACACTTCCGCCTGGTACCCGCACTTCGGCGTGAGCCCTGGGTTCATCTACACTAACCCGAACCAGTACTGCGCCTTCACCCTCACCGTGCACGACCTCTGCACCGCCGGGAACTGCAACCCCGGCACCGTGGGCGGCGCTGCGGACGGCTCGTACAAGACCACCCTCGTGAACGGCGTCTCGGTGACCAGCTTCACCACCGGCGTCATCAACGCCAATCCGCCCAGCGTGCCCGTCCGCGCCCCGGTCATCGACAGCATCGTCACCGTCAACCAGGACGGCCCGGCCGCGACCGGCGTGCAGACCTGGGATCCGACCAAGAAGTCCTTCGTCAATGGGAGTACCCCGTACGAACTCCAGGTCACCGCCGATAACCGCTGGCAGAACGGCGCTCCCCTGACCGTCCTCTGGTCGTGCAACACCGGCTCTGCGAGCATCCCGGTGAACACTCCTGGGACGGGCTTCCCCGGCCAGGTCACCTCGGCGATCGTCTTCACGACTGGCAGCGCGGTTCCCCCGAACGCGGCCTGCACAGCCACCTTCACCGACACCGCGTCGGGTCTCTCCTCGGTCGCGACCCTTCAGTTCATCCAGAAGGACCAGTGCGCCATCAACAACTGGAACGCCGGGCAGGCTTGCTCCTCGGGCAACCTCTGCCTCACCGGTGAGACCTGCAACTCGAGCTACCAGTGCGTGGGTGGCACCGCCGTCGTCTGTCCGATCACCGATACCCAGTGCCAGGTCGCGACCTGCGATCCCGCCCAAGGCTGCGGCGTGACGAACTTCAACAACAACCCGGCCCTCAACGACCACCTCTGCAACAAGGACTCCAACGGCTGCACGCAGAACGATTTCTGCCAGTCCGGCGTCTGCACGGTCGGCAGCACGGTGGTCTGCAACACGCCGACCGACACGCAGTGCCAGTCGGCTTCCGGCACCTGCAACAACACCGGCAACAACACCCACACCTGCAGCTACGTGAATTTCTCCGACACCACGCTCTGCAACAAGGACTCGAACGGCTGCACGCAGGGCGACCACTGCGCGAGCGGCGTGTGCTCCGTCGGCACGCCGGTCACCTGCGTTAACACCACCAACCCCTGCCAGGCCTCGAGCGGTACCTGCCAGAACACGGGCAACAACAACTTCGCCTGCAACTTCGCCAACGTGGGCAACGGCACCCCCTGCAGCACCGGTGGGGGGGCCTCCTGCACGTCCGGCCAGACCTGCCAGGGCGGCCAGTGCCAGGGCGGCAGTTCGGCTTGCCCCCCCGGCCAGACCTGCACGGCGGGCACGCCTCCGATCTGCAGCCCGACCACCGTGTCGCCCACCCTCGCCAAGGACATCGTGATCGTCCCGCCCGAGGGCTTGGCGATGGACGCCAATGCTAACGTCATCATCACGGCTCCCATCTACTCCACCACCCCGATCGACTTTGGCGGCGGCTTCCAGATCGCCTCCACGGGCGATGCCGACATCCTCGTCGCCAAGTACAACAAGTCCGGTGCCATCCAGTGGGCGGTCGGCGTCGGCGATGACAACCCGCCCGGCGGCGGCAACCCGCAGATCCCCATCGGCGTGGCTGCCACCTCGCTCGGGCGCGTCGCCGTCATCGGCCAGTACTCGGGCCAGATGACGTTCGGTCCCGACACCATCTCCAGCGGCGGCCTCGTCGACTTCCTCGTCTGGTTCGACTCGGCCGGCAACCGGCTGCACGCCAAGTCGTTCGCCCTCGGGTCAAACGGCCAGCTTCTCTCGGTGGCCGCCAACCCGAGCTCCGCGACTGACCGCGTGGCCGTGTGCGGCAAGGCCAGCCAGGCGGCCACCTCGCTGGTGCCTGGCGCCGTCTACGGCGGCAACACCGACGCGGTGATCGGCGTGTTCGACGCGACGGGCACTAGGCTCTGGTCGGCGCAGCTAGGCAACACCGGTTTCGAGACCTGCACCGCTGCCTGGGTAGACGACAACGGCGACGTGTGGGCCACCGGGCAGTTCGACGGCGCCAACTTGAGCTTCCCGGCCACTCCGAACCCCATCGTCGTGGCAGGCCCGAACAACGCCAACCAGAAATGGGTCTGGGTGGCGAAGTTCGCCGGGGCGGGCGGCACCGGCAACACCGCCCAGACGCTGGCAGCGACGGCCTACACCGTGACGAGCGGCGTGGCCCAGCCGCTCGCCATCACTACCGACCTGAACGGTGACCTCATCCTCGGCGGCACCTACACCGCCAACCTAACGGTCGGGACGGGGACCGGGGCGCTCACGCTCAACAGCAGCGCGGGGGCGGAGGACGCCTTCTTCGCCAAGGTGAGCGGCGCGAACCTGAACAGCGCCAGCTGGCTCATCCGCTTCGGCGGCAGCCTGGGTGAGACGGTGGGCAGCATGTCCACCACCTCGTTCGGCGACGTGCTCGTGACCGGCACGTTCTCGGCCTCCAGCGCGGCCTTCCGGACCGCCAACGGCGGCCACGACACGACCGGCGCGGCGGCACTCAACAACGCCGGAGCGGCCGGGTCCGGCTCCACCGACTCGTACCTCATGAAACTCAACCGGAGCACGGGCGCGACCGAGTTCTCGGCCGCCTACGGCAACCCCGGCGCGCAGACCGGCGACTTTGTCTGGGTGAACCGGTACGGGTCAACGCCGAACGACATCGCGTTCAGCGGCTCCTTCGCGGGACCGATGAACTTCGGTGGCACGAGCAGCCCGATCACCTCGGTGGGCGTCTCCGACGCGTACCTGGTGTTCGCGCACCTCCAGTAGGACCCATCTGAACGGGAGGGGAGCGCGCCGTCGCTCCCCTCCCTTCGAGTGAACGCCGCCCTGGTCCTTCGCGTCCAGGGCGGCATCTTCGCTTCAACGAGCTCGCTCGACGATGTACAAGGCAACTCTCGAATCAAAGGGCGAGAGGCAAATGACAAACCGAGGAGCCGGAGTGCTACGTCGTTCGGTGTTGCTTGGGGGACTCGCCGTCCTCTGCACGCTGGGCGTCGCCTGCCAGAAGTCCAGCGGCGATACCTCGACGGGGGCGGTGCGGCTCATCGTTCGGCCGCTCGTCGCAGACGACTCGATCGCTCGGATGGTGGTGACCGTCTCGGGCGAGGGCTTCTCCCCCATGGTCAGCGAGTTAATGCGCGGCGACGCCCAGTGGGGCGTGCGCCTTCCCTCAGTTCCGACGGGGCCCAACCGCAGGTTCGACGTGATCGCGCTCAACGGCGCCAACCAGGCGATCTTCTCGGCCACCGCGATCGCCGACGTGGAGGCCGTCAGCACGGCCACGGTGGTCAGCCTGACGCTCGACAATCGGCCGCCCGAAACGTACCAGAACGCGTTCCCCGTCATCGACGGCGTCTCCTGGCCGGAGGAGGTGGGCCCCCAGGCGGCCGTCAAGTTGAGCGTGACCGCGCACGACCCGAGCCAGGCGCAGGGGCTCCACTACCGCTGGTCGGGCGATTGCGGTAGCTTCAACGATCCCACCAGCATCTCGCCCATCTGGACCGCTCCCTCGTCCGACGGATCCTGCCACCTCGCCATCGACGTCCAGAACGACCGCGGGGCATCGATCGGCTTCGGCTTCACGATCGCGGTCGGGCCCGTGTCAGGCGGCGTCGTGACCGGCATCGTGAACTCCGCTCCCGTGATCCAGGTCTTCGGTGGCAGCCTGGTGGTGAAGGGAACGATCCTGGAAGGCGACCTGGTGCTGCAGGCCCAGGATCCCGACGGCGACACGCTCACGTACACGTGGGCCACGACTTGCGCCGGGGCGACCTTCACGGTGACGCCCCCTTACGGCCTGGGCGCGCCTCACCTGGTCCTTCCCCTCGATTCGACGCCGTGCACGGTTACGGTCTCGGTGTTCGACGGCATCTCGCCCTCGGGCACCACGGGCGTGCTTTTCATCTCCAAGCAGCCGGCCGACCTGAACTGCCAGAACGTGGTGTGCCCGCAGGGACAGGCCTGCGACTACGCGGACGGGAAGTGCAAGCCCAACGGATCGGTCTGCACGCCCAGCTGCTCCGGCAAGAGCTGCGGGTCGGACGGCTGCGGCGCGACGTGCGGGACCTGCGGGAGCGGGACCAGCTGCAGCGCCTCGGGCCAGTGCGTCAGCATCTGCGTTCCGGCCTGCGGGACGCAGATGTGCGGTTCGGATGGCTGCGGCGGGACCTGCGGGACCTGCGGGAGCGGGACCAGCTGCAACGCCACGGGCCAGTGCGTGCCGGCCTGCACGCCTAGCTGCTCGGGCAAGAGTTGCGGCTCGGACGGCTGCGGCGGGACGTGCGGGACCTGCGGGAGCGGGGCCAGCTGCAACGCCACGGGCCAATGCGTGGCGAGCTCGGGCATCGCTCCCCTGGTGGCCAGGGACATCCAGCTCGTCGACCCGGGCGCATTGGCCATCGACACTGCGGGAGCATTCTATCTCACGGCCGCGATCTACTCCCTCGTCCCCACGAACCTCCAGACGCAGCCGGGTGGCCCGGCGATCCCAATCGCCTCGACCGGGGACGCGGACATCGTGCTCGCGAAATACGATGCCTCTGGCCGCATCGTCTGGGGCATCGGGATCGGCGACGACGATCCGACCGCGGCGACGCCGCAGATCCCGATGGGCGTCGCCGTTACATCCGACGGGAGAGTAGCAGTGAACGGCCGTTTCACGGGCTCGATGACCTTCGGGACCAGCACCTTGACGGCCGCGAACGACAGCGACTTCCTGGTGGCGCTCGAGGCGGGGAGCGGCGGTAGGCTCTGGGGGAAGTCGTTCAACCTGGGGTCGAACGGCCAGCTCGTCAAGGTGGCGGCCAACCCGAACTCGCCGACCGATCGGATCGCCGTCTGCGGGAAGGCCACCACCGCGGCCATCCAGCTGGTGGGGTCCGGGACCACCTACGGTGGAAACACCGACGCCGTGATCGGCGTCTTCGACTCGTCGGGCAACAGGATCTGGGGGGAGCAACTCGGGAACGCCGGGTTCGAAACCTGCAACGCCGTCTGGGTGGACGACGCCGGGGACGTGTGGGCGGCCGGTCAGTTCGACGGCGCCAACTTGAGCTTCCCGGCCACTCCGAACCCCCTCGTCGTGGCCGGCCCGAACAACGCCAACCAGAAGTGGATCTGGGTGGCGAAGTTCGCCGGGGCGGGCAACGCGTCCGGGAGGGCCCAGACGCTGGCGGCGACCGCCTTCACGGTCGCCAGCGGACAGGCCAATCCCCAGGCACTCACCACCGACCCGAACGGCGACCTGATCTTGGGCGGCACATACACCGCCAACCTGACGGTGGGCGGCCGCTCGCTCACCAGCAGCGCGGGGGCGGAGGACGCCTTCTTCGCCAAGGTGAGTGGCGCGAGCCTGGGCAACGCCGCCTGGCTGGTTCGGTTCGGAGGCGACCACAGCGAGACGGTCGCCGGGGTGCAGACGACCTCGGCCGGCGACATCATTGCGGCGGGCTCGTTCTCCGCCTCCAGCGCGGCCTTCCGGACGGCGCACGGCGGTGCGGACACAACCGGGGTGGCCCAGCTCGTGAGCCCCGGAACGGTTGGTACGACGGATGTCTACCTCTTCAGGCTCAACCGGAGTACGGGAGCTGCAGACTTCGCGGCCGAATACGGCAGCACCGGGTCGCAGACCGGGCAGGCGCTGGTCGTCAACCGCTACGGCGCGACCCCGAACCAAATCGACCTGGCCGGAGGCTTCAGCGGCACGATGAGCTTCGGAGCGGCCGGCAGCGTGAGCTCGGTCGGTACCGTGGACGTCTTCCTCTTCACGGCGGGGCTGCAGTGAGCACCCCATTACCCTTATCCAGCCAGACGTAACATCCCTTTCACCCCGACGGCTAGGAGGGTCCGTGGAGACGATAGAGATGCCGACTGACCTGTGCAGCCAGGCCTCGTGGTCGCGATGGGGGTGGCGCGTGCTCGCCCTCGTTGTCCTGTTCTGGCCGGGAGACGCGGCCCTGGCCGTGAACGCTCCCGGACGCCTGACATCACCGGCGGGAGCCGTACTCGCGGCGAGCATCGTGCCGCTGGTCGCGAGGGGCATTCAGCTGGTCGGGCCCGCGGGCATGGCCACCGACTCGGCCGGGACCTGCTACCTCACGGCCAGCATTGCCTCGCCGACGCCGATCGACTTCCAAACAAGGAAGGGATGGCCCCCGATTCGGATCGCCTCGGCCGGGGACGCGAACATTTACGTCGGCAAATACGATGCGGCGGGCAACATCCTCTGGGGGGTCGGGATCGGCGACGACGATCCTGCTGCCGGAAGCGCGCAAGTGCCGGTCGGCGCCGCCGTCACCTCGGATGGGAAAGTGGCCCTGGTCGGCAGGTATCGGGGTACGATGACCTTCGGCTCGGGCACCGTCTCGTCGGCCAACGAGGTCGACTTCCTAGTCGGCCTCGACGCGGCCAGCGGAAAGAGGCTCTGGGCCAGGTCCTTCAACCAGGGTTCGAACGGGCGGCTCCTCAAGGTCGCGGCCAACCCGAGTTCCCGGAGCGCTCGGATCGCAGTCTGCGGCGTCGCCACGATGGCGGCGACCCAGCTCGCCGGGCGGGAGGCCTCGTACGGCGGCAGCGCCGACGCGGTGATCGGCGTCTTCGACTCTGCGGGCAACAAGATCTGGGCCGAGCAGCTCGGGGGCCCCGGGTTCGAGACCTGCAGCGCACTCTGGGTTGACGACGGCGGGGACGTGTGGGCGGCCGGGCAGTTCGATGGCGCCAATCTCTCCTTCCGCTCCACGCCGTCGAACCTCGTCGTGAACGGTCCGAGCGATTCGTTCAAGAAGTGGGTCTGGGTGGCGAAGTTCGCCGGGGCCGGCGACGGCTCGGGGAAGGCACGGACGCTGGCGGCGACAGCCTTCACGGCCCCAAGAGGCCAGGCCAACCCCCAAGCGCTCACCACCGACGCGAAAGGCGATCTCGTGGTGGGCGGCACCTTCACCGCCGACCTATTGGTGGACGGCCTCTCGGCCGCCAGCGCGGGGGCGGAGGACGCCTTCTTCGCCAAGGTGAGCGGGGTCAACCCCAAGGAAGCGGCCTGGCTCGTCCGGTTCGGAGGTGACCATGCCGAGACGGTGGCCGGGGTGCAGACGACCGCCGCCGGGGACGTGGTAGCGGCCGGCTCGTTCTCCGCGTCGAGCAGTGGCTTCCGGAAGTCGCACAAAGGCCTGGACACGTCCGGGGTGGCAGCTCTAGGAAAGGCTGGCCCGGTCGGCGCCACGAGCCCCTACCTCATGAAGCTCGACCGCGCCACCGGAGCGACGGAGTACGTTGCGAGCTTTGGCGAGGCCGGTTCGCCGACGGGGGAGGCGCTCGGGGTGAACCGGTGGGGAAAGACCACGGACCGGATGAGCCTGGCGGGTAGCTTCAGCGGGAAGATCGACTTCGGGGCGGCGGGGAGCGTGACCTCGGCCGGAATCATGGACGTCTACCTCCTCACGGCAGGGCTTCGGTGAGCGCGGCCGCACCACCACGCGGCTCGCCCGGGCAAGAGCTCGTTCGCGACGGGACGCTCCACACGACGTGAAGACGGAGGCAGGAACCGTGAGCACAGACCCCGGCCGTCACCTCGCGGCCTCTCCAAGGTGGTGGGTATTCGCCCTCATCACCCTGCTCTGTCCGGTCGGTGAGGTACGGGCCGAGAACATCCTGCGTCGCTCGGCAGGGCCCGGAAGCGCCCTGGCCGTCCCCGGTTCACCCGACGCGGCGCTTCGGGGGGTCGGGGCCCCTGAGCAGCAGAACCCCGGGTTGCGGCGGGCGAGGGACGTCATCCGCGCGTACCAGGCGGCGCAGGCGGCCGCGCGCACCGCGGCCCAGGGCCTTTCCGCGGTTTCAGACGGCCTCGGGGCGGGGGGGCTCCAGGTCGATCCGGCTGGCCTTCAGACAAACGCTGCCGATCCGGTCCAGACCACGAGCCAGGACGGCCGGATCGACGTGACCATCGTCCAGACCGGCCCCCGCGCCGTCCGGAGCTGGACCACCTTCAACGTGGGGCCCAAGACCGACGTCAACTTCGACCAGACGGCCGGCGGCGCCAACGTGTCCGACTGGGTGATCCTGAACCGGGTGACGGGTGTCGCGCCCAGCCAGATCCTCGGATCGATCACGGCCAAGGGGCAGGTCTACGTCCTCAACCGGAACAACATCCTCTTCAGCGGCACCTCGCAGGTGAACGTCGGGACGCTGGTGCTCGCCGGCCTCGACGTCGACAACCAGACCTTCCTCTCCAGTGCGCTGAGCTCCCTCGCGTTCAGCGCCGGCAACGGTCCTGCGGGGAGGATCACCATCGCGCCGGGCGCCAGCATCCAGGTTTCACCCTTTGGCCGGGTGGTGCTCGTCGGCGGGGCCCTCGAAAACGGCGGCTCGATCGAGGCGCCCGACGGCCAGGTGTTTCTGGCCGCAGGGAACCAGGTCACGCTGGCGCCTGCGACGGATCTCACCCGGGTGCGCGGCCTGCGTCCCCCCGAGACCCCCGATCCTCCGCTGTCTGGCGTGGACCAGCCCTACTCGCCGGTGGCGGACGGCAGCGGGACCGTCTTAAACACCGGCCTCATCTCGGCACCGCGCGGCAACATCACGATGGTGGCAGGCACAACTCGGCAGGAGGGAGTGCTCACCAGCACCACCGGCGCGCAGTCCAACGGCTCCATCGTCCTGGGCGGACCGGGGTTCTCGACCGAGCTCGGTCCCGGCAGCGTGACCCAGATTCTGCCCGACAGCGCTCCGGGGGCCAAGAAGGTGATCGGAACGGGCAGCGACTTCGTCCCTTCGCTGGTCCGGGTCCTCGGGGACCGGATCGACGTCCTGGAGGGTGCGACGGTCTACGCTCCGGCGGGGAACGTGGAGCTCCGCTCGAAGATGATGGGGGCTCCGAAGCCCGTGGACCCCTCTCACCCCACGCCGCTCGAGCTCGACGATACCAGCATCTACATCGAGTCGGGGGCACGCCTCGACGTCTCCGGGCTCCTCGACGTGTCCGTCGCCATGGAGGACAACAGCATCAAGGCCGAGCTCAGGGCCAACGAGTTGCGGGACAACCCGGTGCTGCGCAACGGCCCGCTGCGCAGCCGCACGGTCTACTTCGACCTTCGACAGGGCGGCAGTCTCGAGGCCGGCACCGGCGCCGCCAACCTGGGCGGGTATTACGACCTCATCGAGCGCGACGTGTCTCAGCTCATGACGCAAGGGGGCTCAGTCTCGCTCTACGCCAATCAGGTCGTGGCGCGCGAAGGTTCGCTCATCGACCTTTCCGGCGGAAGCCTGAGCTACCAGGCCGGCTACGTCCGCAGGACCGCGCTCCTCGACGCGGCCGGGAGGCGAGTCCCCATCGAAAGCGCCGTGGCCGGAACCGTCTACCTCGGCATCGACAGCGACTACGTCCGCAACCACCCGCGGTGGGGCCAGACCGAGACCTTCGCGGCGCCGCTGGGCCGCTCGGACCGCTTGTTCGAGAACGGTTACGTCCAGGGCGGTTCGGCGGGCTCTCTCACGGTGGGGACCTTGGCGACCAAGTGGTACACGGACTACCGGAACGCCCTGACCGACGGCAGGCCCGATCCGAACCCGTCCGCAACCACCACAGTCCTCATCCTGGACGGGGAGCTGGCCGCGACCACGATCGCCGGCCAGGGGCAGCGGAACCTCAACACGGGATCGACCGACCCAGCCACGAGCTGGAGCGAGCGGCCCGCGGGCGCCTCGCTTTCCCTCACGAACGCAGGCGATGTCACCTTCGGCAACGTGGCGTCGCTTCTCCCTGCGTCTTTCGCACGCGGCGACCAAGTCGACCCCTCGCTGCGCGACCGCGTCGTCCTCCCGGCGCGCTGGTTCGATGGGAAGCTGGTCCAGAAGCTCGGCATCACCAGCGGGCGGGATTCGGACGGGAACCCGAACGCTGTCCCGTATGTTCCCGACGAGACGAACCGCGCTACGGGGGGACACCTCACCATCGGCGCGGGGGTGGTGCTCGACATGGGTGACGGAGGCTCCTTCACCTTCACGGGGAAGTCCGCCCAGATCGACGGCACGATCCGGGCGCCGGGGGGGACCGCTCGCCTCTCCACGCTCCTGACCGGCGACGTCAGCGACCCGCTGGCGACGACGCTTCAACTGGGCCCCACGGCCACGATCGACGTGGCGGGGCGCTTCACGAACGACGCCGCCGGCGGGGCCGCGGGCCCCATCCGCGCCCTCAAGGGAGGAACGGTCTCGCTGACGAGCCCGAACCTCACCCTCGATCCGGGGTCGGTGATCGACGTGTCCGGCGGCGGCCGCCTCGATCCGTCCGGGACCAAGTTGACAGCCGGTGCGGCCGGCAGCATCAGCCTCAACGTGGCGCAGTATCCGCAACCTCTGGGTGGTGAAGGCGTCTATCCCTCCGGGAATCTGTCATTGGGGGGCAACCTGTTCGGCTACTCCCTCTCTACCGGCGGCACGCTCTCCATCAGCACGGGCCAGGACCTCGAGATCTCGTCCAGCGCCGACCTCCTCCGTCCAGGCTTCTTCGGCGCGGGCGGCTTCTCCCACTACGCGATCTCCGCGCTGGATCTCACGGTCAGAGGAGGGACGCAGCTTGTCCCGAGCGTCTTTAGCCTGGTCCCCGAGAGGCTGGCGGAGATCCCGACGGGGAGCCGCCTCGCTGGAGTGTTGCCCCTCCAGAACTTGACCGACCTGAGCGGCAACGGCCAGCCCATGAACCTCGAGCTGGGCGCCGTCAGGGAGCTCCAAGTCGAGAAGGGCGCGTCCATCCTCGTTAGCCCCGGCTCTCGCATGAGCCTCGCTTCCCTGGGAAGCCTGGTCGTCGACGGAACGGTCGAAGCAAAGGGGGGCGCCCTGGCGCTCACCGGTGGTCCGGGGCCGGCCAGCACGGTGAGCGTGCTGCTCGGGCCGGACGCGCAGCTCATCGCTCCGGGCTATCTGCGGACGCGGTACACCGGCAAGAACGTGACCGTTCGTGACGTGTTGGACGGGGGAACCGTGACCATTTCGTCGAGCGGAGACCTGGAGATCGATCCTGCCGCACGGATCGACGTCTCGGGGACGTCGGGTCCGGCCGACCTCGTCGCCTCGGAGGGCGGGAGGCCGGACCGCTACAGCGAGGTTTGGGTGTCCGGGGATGCAGGCTCGGTGACCATGGGGGCGGTGACCGGGACCATCGCCGGCCGGCTCGTCATGGGACCGGGGGACGCGGCGGGCCAGGGCGGGTCGCTCTCCATCAAGGCGCTGGGGGGGCGCCTCGTGGTCGGGCAGTCGGCGCCTCCCGCACAGCCGGTGAGCGGGGCCTTGAACGTGGTGGCAGACGCCCTCGATGCCTCGGGTGCCGACGACCTCGTTCTCCAGGCCGGAGATCCGTCAACCGCCGGAGGGCTGGGAAGCGCGATCTCGATTCTCTTTGACGGGAGCGTGGAACTGCGCACGCGACGCTCCATCGCCCTCATCTCGCCGGTGGTCCAGTCCACGGTCGGCACGCCGACCCTGTCGAACGTGTCCCTGAGCGCGAGTCACGTGTCGCTCGTCGGGGTAGGAGACGTGCTCGGCTCGACGATCAGCGACGACGGGAGCGGCGCGAACCTCACGGTTCAGGCCGACGTTATCGACATCGCCAAGACCGTGCTGTTGGGTTGCAGCGCCCAAGACCCGAGCGGCTGCGTGGGGAGCGGCTTCGCGGGCGCGCGCTTTCTCGCGTCCGGGGACATCCGCCTGTCCGACCACGACCCGGCGGGAAGCGACCTGCCGTCGGCGAGCATCGGCCTCTACCCTGGGCTGCTCTCGGCCGGACCGCTGCAGTTCCAGGCAGACCAGGTCTACGTGGTCACGCGCGGCCACGCGGCGGACACCTCTTCGGCGCTCGAACGCCCGGCCACCGATCCCGGGTTTCTCATCCAGTCGGGTGTCGAGATCGCGGTGAGCCGGTCCGGGTCCGACATCCCCGCGGTGCCCCTCTCCTTTGGTGAACGGCTCACCCTGCGGGCCCCGCTCATTGAGCAGGGCGGCGTGGTACGTGCCCCGCTCGGGCAGATCAGCCTGGAGGCGGTCGACGTCGACGGGAACCCCACGGGATCGGTGATCCTCAAGCCCGGGAGCATCACCTCGGTGGCCGGGCCGAACGCTGCGGTTCCCTTCGGACTGGTCCAGCCGGGCGGCGTCTTCCTGGGCTACGACAGCCCGGGGGAGGTCCCCAGCAAGACGGTGAAGATCACCGCCGCCAATATCGACGTGCAGAAGGGGGCAACGCTGGACGTCTCCGGTGGGGGAGATCTGGTCGGCTACACGCAGATTCCGGGGAACGGCGGCTCCTACGACGTCCTGGCCCCCTACCCCGGCGCGGGCGGCGCGGTTCTCGGCGCGCCGAGCCTGGGGAAGAACCTGGCGGCACCCTTCGCGGTGGTCGCCGGGTGGAACAGCGCGCCCGCGCCCGTCGGGTCGGCGACCAGCCAGAACGACGGGCGGCTCCGCGTCGGAGATGAGGTCTGGCTGCAGGGAGCCCCCGGGTTGCAGCGCGGCTACTACACGCTCCTGCCCGCACAGTACGCGCTATTGCCAGGGGGATTCCTGGTCCAGCCGCTGGGCGGGACGCTGGCCGATTCGCCCGCGACCTGGGTTCGACCGGACGGCGCGGTCGTCACGGGTGGAAAGATGAGCCATCTCGTCTTGGCGGATCCCGCCGACCCCGGCGGAGAGCATCAACGCGTCGACGATCCGTCGTTCTCCCAGTTCGCGGTGATGTCGCAGGCCGTGTTCAGACAGTACAGCGATCTGGTCGTCTATGGCTTCGATTCCTACGCGCGCACGCTCGCCTCGGACGCCGGCATTCCGGTTCGCACCCCCTACGACGCGGGCGGCGTCGTCCTCAAGGCGACCGCGAACCTTGCCCTGAACGGCTCGGCGGACTTGAGCGCGCCTTCGGATGGGCTCCTCGGAAACCTCGACATCTCCGCCCAGAAGATCGCCGTGGTCTCCTCCCAGACAGCCGGAGCCTGGGGGGGGTATGTCCAGCTGGACGCGCAGTCGCTAAGCGCGTTTGGGGCCGGAAGCGTGATGGTGGGCGGCACCCGCGGCACCTCGACCAGCCTGGACCAGCCTGGCACCACGGTGACGGTCCCGCCGGGAAGCGAGGTCGTGGTCGACCTGGGATCGCAGGCCTGGACGGCCCCCGAGATCCTGCTGGCGGCCAGCAACGTCACCGTCAAGGACGGCTCGGTGCTGCAGGCGACGGGTGCGAGCGCAACGGACAGAAGCGCGCTGCTGCTGAACGGCGCTGGCGCCCTCGTCCGGCTCTCCACGGGTGACCGGGTGCCGCTGGTGCGCACCGGGTCGAGCGGGAGCGGTGGGGTTCTCATCGTGGGAAACGCGCAGCTCTCTTCCGCAGGTTCGCTCGCCCTCGAGGGGAGCAAGACGGCGACGCTCGACCCGGGCATCCAGCTGTCCGCGCCCAAGATCGACCTCGCGTCCGACACCTTCTTCCTCGGCGACGGCGTCCCCTCGGGCGTGTCGGGGACGATCATCGGGGCGCGCCTCATAACAGAGCTCGCCGGGCAATCGGACCTTCTCATTCGCGCGCAGCAAGGGATCCACCTCTACGGAGACCTGAGCCTTGGGAGCAACACGAGCAGCCAAAGGGGTATCACGTTGGACACCGCCTTGCTCCGAGGGGAACCCGGCGCGACGGCGACCATCCAGGGTAGCCAGATCACCCTCCGCAACAGCGGGGGTTCGTCGGCTACGAACGGCGTGCAGGGCGCGGGAACGCTGCGGCTGGACGCGCAGACGCTCGTCCTCGGGCCCGGTCAGGTCTCGCTCGACGGATTCGGCTCGGTCACCGGCACGGACGGGAGCATCGAGTTCCTCGACCAGGACGGAGCCGGACGGCTGAACAGCGGTCTGCACGTCGCCGGAGGCCTAGCGCTCACGACCGGCCAGGTCCGCCCGGGGACCTCCGGCGCAGCCTACACGATCCAGGTCGACGGGTCGGCGGACCTGGCCCATGGCAGCTCCGGCACCGGGTCGGTCGACGCGCTGGGGGCGCGCCTCGTCATTCAAGCGAGCGGCGGGGTCGCGCTGGACACGGCGGTGACCCTCCCCGGGGGGAGTTTCGAGGCGAGCTCGGCAGCGGGCAACGTGACCCTCCAGTCGAACGCCTCCATCGACGTGAGCGGACGCGCGGTCACGTTCCAGGGACTAGTGCGGTTCGCCCCGGGTGGCCTGGTCCGGCTCGTCGCCCAGGGAGCGGTCGAGCTAGACTCGGGGGCCGCGATCGACGTCTCGGGTTCTGCCCAGGGCGGCGACGCCGGTTCGATTCAGCTCACCAGCGGTGGAGTGGCGAACCTCCAGGGCTCGCTCTTTGGCTTCGCCGTGGCGGGCGCCCGGGGAGGCTCCTTCTCGGTCACGGCGCAGTCCCTCGGGACGGGGACCGTGCTCGATCTCGCCGCCTTGAACAACCAGCTCGACCAGACGCGGGCTGGGTTTGCGACCTCCTTCGACACGTCGCGCACGGTGGAAGTCGCGCAACAGGACATCCCGTTGGGGGCGGGTGAGCGGATGGTCGCTCACGAGATCGTCCTGCGGTCCGGAAACGGCACGGTGGCCATCGACGGTAGCCTCGACGCCTCCGGCAGCACCAGCCAGCCGGGTGGTGGGCGAATCGAGCTCTCGGGCGCCGACGTCCGCGTGGCCGGGTCGCTCGATGCCCATGCATACCGAGGTGACGAGACGCCCAGCGCCTTCGCCCCTTCGAGCGGGGAAGTCCTCCTCGCGGCTGGAGTGGGGAGCGTCCGGGTCTCGTCGGGTGCCCAAATCGATCTGTCCGGTGGCCTCAATCCGGCGAACGGTCAACCGCTCACGGGCGGTGAGCTGGTCGTCCGCGCCCCCCGCGCCGGGGGAGACGTAGCGGCGGTCATCGACGGGACCGTCACCGGCGAGCGCAAGGTGATCGTTCAGGGGGTCGAAACGAGAGACTTCCAGGGGGCGACCGTGCTCGATGCCGCTACCGTCCAGCCGATCCTTTCGGCCGCGCAGAGCTGGTACTCGGCGAACGCAGCCACCGTCCTAGGCCGGCTCGCACTCAACCCCAGCCTGAAGGGGCTCGAGACAGGCGCGGGCGTCCTCTTCCGATCCTCCGGCAGCCTGCGAGTCACCCAGGCGGTCACCCTCGGTGGCAGCCTGGGTTCGGGTTTCCTCGGCTTCACGAGCGCGGGGGACCTTTCCATCGAGGCCTCGGTGAGCGACGGCTTCGACGACGCCGGGGCGATCGCGGCGGGCCAGCCCATCCGTGGGGCCGCCCTGCTCGGCTCGCCCTCGTCGAGCCTGTCGTTCGAGTCCGGTGGCAACATGCGGCTCGCGCCCGACGTGATGGTCAGGACCGGAACGGGGTCGATCTCGGTGCGCGTCGACAGTAACCTCGAGCTCGCCAAGCCCGACCTCAACCAGGGGCAGCACCCGCCGGTCATCTACACCGCCGGAAGGAAGGCTGACCCGGTGGCGGGCTTCCTCGGCGCCCCCTGCGAGCCCTTGTGCACCTTCACGGCGGACGGCGGCGACATCGACGTTGCCGCTGGCGGCGACGTGACCGCCCCGATCGCCCTCGAGACGACGTCGGCCTGGTTGTACCGGTACGGTGCGAATGAGCAGACCAGCTGGTCCATCGTCTTCCCCAACTTCCAGCAGGGAATCGGCGCGCTGGGAGGCGGCGACGTTCGTGTCCGCGCCGGCGGGGACGTGAGGCAGCTGGCGGTCTCCATCCCGACCACCGGGCGGCTGGCCACCGCCCCGGGGGTAGAGCCGCAACCGGGGGACCTGGTGGTGCTCGGGGGTGGCAATCTGGAGGTGACCGCCGGCGGAGACATCGCCGGAGGCCTCTTCGTGCTTGGGCTCGGGCGCGCCGATGTCCGAGCGGCCGGTCGTATCGTGGGTAGCGACGACGCGCTGGGGCTTCGGACAGTCACCGATCCACCGCAGGGGAGCTTCCTGGGGAAGGCGAGGTCGATCGGCCTGCTCATCGGCCTCGCCGACGCCACCGCCACCATCACCGCCGGATCCGACGTGCTCGTCGAGGGGGCATTTGATCCCATGCGGCAGAGCCAGATCGCGGGCAACCTCGTGCTCGACCCAATCAGCGGCGACGTGCGGGGGACCGCGTTCTGGGGGTATACCGATCGGACCTCGCTCTCCGTGGCCTCCCTCGGGGGGGCACTGCGCTACGAGAACGATGCATGGGCCTCGGTGGACGTGAGCGTCTCCAACCCGCTGAAAGACCTCCAGGTCGTCATGCGGGGGTCGTCGGAGTATTCCCTGAACGCCATGTTCGGCCGTGCCCCTCCCACCCTGCGGCTCAGCGCTCTCGAGTCCTCGGTAACGATGACGGATCACTTCGATGCTCCCGGCACGCTCACCCTCGCCTCGGCCCCGCAGGGAACGCTCGAGGTGCTGGCGGGACAGAACATCTACGTGACCCGGAACCTCGGTCAGGACGAGATCGACCCGAAGCTCGCCCGCGGACCGACCGCACCGTTCGCGACGTTCCGCCCGGCCGGAACGGACGGCGGCGACCAGGGGCCCATCGGCGGCGCGGGCCTGGTCTCCACACCCGGCGCGGTCCACCTCGGCGATCCCAACCCGGTCCGGCTGTACGCGATGAGCGGGTCGGTTTGCCTGGCCCAGAGCTCCAGCGGCTGCGTTCCGGGGACGGCGGGGGGATCCCCGGTCACCATCGATCTCCCCAAGCCCCTGGAGATCATCGCCGGACAGGACATCTTTCGCGGCCAGTTCCAGGTTCAGAACAACGGCCCGAACGACATCACGTCGCTCGTGGCGGGGCGCGATCTGTACCAGCCGCTGCTCCTCATCTCCGGGCCGGGGACCGCAGTCCTCCAGGCCGGACGCAACGTCCAGATCACACAGAGCGACAACCCGGGAACGCGGATCACCGGGGGAGGAGCGGTCTACAGCATCGGCAACGCCATCATCACCGCGAACCAGCTCGACGGCAATCTGCCGAGCGTGGTCCCGACCAACGATGCTTTGTCCGCAGCCAGGGCGACGGACGTGATCATCGTAGCCGGGGCCGACGGCCCGGAAGTCGCCGACAAGAACACGAGGGCCTTCGCTGCTGCCTATCTCGACCCGGCCAACGCGAAGCAGCGGGCCATCCACGACTACCTCCCGGCGCTCAAGGACTACATGGAGCAGCTCGACCCGGCCAACGGCTCGCTCTCGGAGGACGGGCTCGTCTCGGCTTTCGGGGCGCTTCCGCTGGTCCGGCGGCAGATCTTCCTCGACCGGGTCTACTTTACCGAGCTCAAGGAAACGGGCATCGACTACAACAACCCGGATAACCCTCGCTTCCAGAGCTACAACCGCGGCTTCGCCGCCGTGAACCTGCTCTTCCCCCAGGACGGCGCCTCTCCCAGGAAGGGTGACGTCGTCCTGAGCGGCAAGCCCGTCGAGACCCGGTCCAACGGGGACATCACCATCCTCGCCCCTTACGGTGGCGTTGAGGTCGGCACCACCGTCGTCCCCAGCTGGTACAACGAGGGGAGGGTGGGAGGGGTGGTCACCCGGCGCGGGGGCGACATCCGCATCATGGCGGACCAGGACATCGCCCTCTTCACCTCGCGTGTCTTCACGCTGCAGGGCGGCGATATCACCATGTGGACTTCGAACGGCGGCATCAGCGCCGGCTTCGGCTCGAAGACGTCTATCCTCCAACGGCCTCTTGCCTACACCATGACCAGCGCAGCTTCCGTCCTGGTCGACGCCTTCGGCCTCTCCACCGGAGCCGGCATCGGCGTGCTCGATGCGCTTCAGAATGCCGGCGGTCGCCCCCCGAGCCGGCTCGACCTCATCGCACCAAACGGTGAGGTGAACGCGGGCGACGCGGGCATCCGGGTGGTCGGCGACATCAACATCGCTGCGGCCGTGGTGGTCGGCGTCGAGAACATCCAGGTGACGGGTGTATCGACGGGCGTTCCGAAGCCGGTTGTCCCCAATATCGGCGCGCTCACCACCGCCTCGCAGGTGAGCCAGGCGGCCACGCAGGCTGGCGTGGGACCCGAGTCGAATGAGGCGCAGGAAGCCACGCGAAAGGTAGTGGCCGAACTGCCCTCGATCATCACGGTCGAGGTGGTGGGGTACGAGACCACGGAGTCAGGCAGCGAGCCGGGCGCGGACCGAAAGAAGAAGGAAGGTGGTTCCCAGGGAGCCGGGGATCGCAAGGGAGCCACGCCGAGCAAGCCGTGAGCTGAACCGAGGGGCGGTGAGAGTTCGGCGGGTCGTCACACGCCCGTCGCCGCCGGGTGTGTAGGGTTACGAATCCGTGTCACCCATACCATCGCCGGGCGGGGAACACAGGCGAATGTCGTCTCGCGCACCGCCTCCTTCCTCTGGCAGCACGCGCCAGCGCTGGCTGGCGCGCTCGTGCCTGCCCGCCGCACTCGTGTTGATCTTGGCCGCGCTCGTGCCGGCCGGCGCTCGCAGCGCAGGGGCCGAGCCTTCGCGGGCGGCGGACACGCTCGACATCAACGAGTACCGGGTCGAAGGGGTGCAGCACCTCCGACCTGCCGAGGTCGAGGCAGCGCTCGCTCCCTATCTCGGGCCGGGCAGGCGGCGCGAGGACGTCGAGGCGGCGCGCCAGGCGCTCGAGAAGGCCTACGTCGACAAGGGATACCAGTCCGTGACGGTGGCCATCCCTCCGCAGACGGTTCGAGGCGGGATGGTCACGCTCAAGGTGACCGAGAGCAAGGTGGGGAGGCTGCGCGTGAACGGATCGCGCTGGTTCTCCCTGTCGGAGATCAAGCGCGAGGCCCCGTCGGTCCAGGAGGGCACGCTCCCGAACCTCAACGAGCTGATGCAGGACATCGTGGTCCTGAACCAGCTCCCGGATCGCAGGGTCACGCCTTCGCTGCACGCCGGAGCAACGGCCGGCACGGTCGATGTCGATCTGAACGTCGAGGACCGGCTGCCGCTCCACGCCTCGCTCGAGCTCAACAACCGCTACAGCTCCGAGACGACGCCGCTGCGGCTCAACGGAACGGCTCGCTACGACAATCTCTGGCAGCAGGGGCACTCGCTCACGCTCAGCTTCCAGGTCGCTCCCCTCCATCGCCCTGATGCCGAGGTCTTCTCGCTCACGTACCTGGCACGCTTCCTGGACCTTCCCAGCCTCACGCTGACGCTGAACGGTTACGTGCAGAACAGCGACATCTCGACCCTGGGCGCGGGGGCGGTGAAGGGGCGCGGGAGGACCGCCGGGGCACGGTTCAGCTACGCGCTCCCGGGGCCGGCCGAGCTCTACCACGCCGTCACTGCCGGAATCGACTACAAGTACTACGGCCCGGATCAACCGGACGATCCCTATAGCCTGGACCTGCATTACGTGCCGGTCCTCCTCCAGTACACCGCGGCCCTGGCGGCGGGGACCTCCCAGTCTTTGCTCACGGCGAGCGTGGTGTTCAACATCCGGGGCCTGAGTAGCAGCGATGCCCACTTCGATTCCAAGCGTTACGGTGCCACGGGAACGTTCATCCGGTTCGAGCTGGATGCCTCGCGCACGCAGGACCTCGGGAAGGGGTTCCAGCTCTTCGGCCGCTTCCAGGGGTTCCTCTCCCCCAACCCCCTGGTGCCGTCCGAGCAGATCTCCGCCGGAGGGGTGGACTCCGTCCGCGGATACCTGGAGGCGCAGGCTTCCGGCGACCGGGATCTCCTCGGCAGCGTGGAGCTGCGCAGCCCCTCGTTCGGTCAGCCGCTCAGGCTGGACGAATGGCGGGTCCACGTCTTCACCGAGGGTGGCTGGGTGGGGGTGAACGACACGCTTCCGGAGCAACAGTCGAAGTTCTACCTGTGGAGCGCCGGCGCGGGCACGCGACTCCGTTTCAAGTCGCTGTCGGGATCTCTCGACCTCGGAATTCCCTTCCGGACCCTCAACACCACGCACCGCTTCGAGCCTCGGCTGCAGTTCAGCGTGACGGGCGAGCTCTAAGGAGACGAACGTGTTCGATGGACGCTCACCGAAGACCGGGATCCTGAACCGGCGAAGTCTGGCCCTGGCGGCCCTGGGGCTGTTTTCTCTGGCCGCCGCACCGCCCACGGCCGCCGTGGAGGAGAAGGAGGGGTCGCCACCGCTGCCGGCCCCGAACGAGAAGGCCGAGTCGCCGGCGCCCGTGCGCGGCTCCACCACGCCGCCGGCGGATGCGAGCTCGACCGTTCGCGTGCCCTACCTCCCGGAGAGCGTGAAGGCGGAGCTCCGCGAGGAAATCAAGCAGGAGGTGCTCGACCAGGCGAAACGGGAGAACTGGGCATCGCCCAACCAGTTCCCGGCGTGGGCGAGCAGGCTCAAGGTGAGCGGCGACGTCCGGGTTCGCTTCGACCGGGTCACCTTTCCCCAGGGGAACGCCAACGGTGGTGAGTTCCCCGATTTCAACGCCATCAACACCAACAAGCCCTTCGACGTGCTCGGAGTCGACCTCTCCAACGACCGTTACCTGAACGTGGACCAGAGCCGGTCACGTCCGAGGCTCCGGGCCCGAGTCGGCGTGGAGGCCCTGCCGCGGGAAGGCTTCTCGGCCCTGGTCCGCCTGGCGACCGGTGAGGGAAGCACGCCGGTCTCCAACAACCAGACGCTGGGGGGCTCGGGCGGCGACTTCAGCAAGTACCAGGTCTGGCTCGACCGAGCTTACATAAAGTACGAGCCGTGGGCCGGCAAATCGACCACCTTCGCCATTCTCCTCGGCCGATTCGACGACCCGTTCTTCCGCACGGACATGATCTTCTGGGACGACCTGGCCTTCGATGGCATCGCGCTGACCGCCGGATCGGAGGTCGCTGCGGGCTTGATACCGTTTCTCATCGGCGGCGCATTCCCGGTGTACACGACAGCGTTCGCTTACCCCGCCGAGAGGCCGGACAAGTACGCGAGCTGGAACAAGTGGCTTTGGGCCGGGCAACTGGGGGCGGACTGGGCTCCGTCCCGGGCCGTCTTCCTCAAGGTGGGGGTTGCGTTCTACGCGTTCCAGGACGTCACCGGCAAGGCGTCTAGCCCTTGCGACACGAACATCAGCTACATCACCTGCGACACGGACGACGCGCGGCCGTCGTTTGCCCAGAAGGGCAACTCGTACATGAGCCTGCGGACCCCGAGCGCGGCCGCCCTGGCCGCCGAGGCCAGCTCTCAGGCGCCGCGCTACCAGTACTTCGGCCTGGCGAGCGAGTTCCGCGAACTCGTAGGCACGGCCCGGATCGAGTTTGCGATTTCCTCACGCTTGAAGGCGGCTCTCGAGGGAGAGTACGTCGACAACACCGGCTTCAGTCGCGACGCCGTGGCGGCCATCTCGCTCAATAACCGGGGGCCGGTCGCCAGCGGAGGCGTGGGAGACTTCGTCGGTGGCAACCACGGCTTACTGGGTCGCGTGAGCTTCGGGACACCCGAGGTGAAGAGGGGGTGGGATTGGAAGCTGCGTTTCACCTATCGCAGGCTCGAGAGCGACGCGGTGATGGACGCCTTCAACGACCCGGACTTCGCCCAAGGGGGGACCAACAACCAGGGCTATTCCCTCGAACTCACGCTGGGGCTCGCAACCGACGTCTCGGCCGCCCTGCGCTGGTTCAGCGCCCAGCAGGTTGCCGGCCCCAGGTACGCCGTGGACGGCCTGCAACTCGAGCTCTTGCAGCGCTTCTAGCCGTTCGCTCCCGAGGCGCGGGGGCAGAGGCTCGGGAGCGAACCCGTCTCACTTCGACTTGGCCTTGTGGAGATCGCAGCGAAACTGCCCCTTGGCGGGCTTCGTCTTCTCGTAGTTGGGCGGACACTCGCAGACCATCTTCGCGTCGAACGCGACATTGGTGGGGCAGAGGAGGTGATCGCACATCCCGGTCCCGTTGCCCATGAGGATCTTGCCGAATCCGGCCGGGCATTCGCAATCGTTGGGATTCGTGAACGCATCATCCGTGGCACACGCGGTCACGCACTTCCCGTGGGAAAGGGTCTGACCCTTCGGGCAGCTGCCTTTCGGCGTGGCTGCGGACGCTGAAAGAGAGAGCGAGAAAAGAGCGGCGAGGACAGCCGCGAAGCGTGGGGCCTTGAAGCACCTCATGAATACTCCTCCGAGTAGAGAAATGGTGAGGCCCTCCTATCGCCAACTTCCCCCTCGTACGGGCGGCGGGCCGGTGACGAATCCGCGAACTCCGCTTCGGAACTGCGAACTCTGGGGCGAAGGTAGCGGCCGGGAGCCATTGTCCGGATGCCTTGGCGTAAGCTTGAGAATTGACCATCCACATCGGGGCGCACCATGGGACTGACACGAGGCAGCTGGACCTTCGTCTTGGCGGCGGTCGCGGCGATCGGTGGAGGCTGCGGCGGGGGAGGTGGAAGTGGCGGATCCGACAACACCTTTACCCCCCAACCCTCGCCGGACTGCTCCCCGCCGACCTCGCCCACGGTGTCCGCGGCAGCGGCGGTGGCCGGTCCGGCCACGGATCCGGGAGTCTGCGTCGAGCAGGTCGCTTCGAGCTCTCTCCCGTCCGCCCGCGTGATCCACCTTGGGCAGTTGCCCGTGAACACGAGAGTAGCCTTCGACGTTCCGGACAAGACGGGGAGCTTCACGATCGTGCTGCAGAAGGTCACCGCGTCCACGGGCGACGTCACCTTCGCGGGCACGCAGGCGTTCCGCAACACGCCCGTCCCGCTCAAGATTACGGCCCCCGATGGCAGCGCGTTCTACGACGACACCAGCGTTCCCCTGGATTTCACCAAGGCGAACGCGGTCCACTTCCCGGGGCAGTCGGGCACCGGGGCCTTCACGGTGCCCAACACCTCGCACACGCTCTCGGCCTGGCAGCGTGGGGTGCCGACCGGCCACTGGACGTTCGTCGTCGGCGATTACGCCGCGGAGTGCGCCGACCTCGGGCCCAGTGGGTGCACCTCCGGCGCGGACACGAGCGGTGTCTACGACGTGACGGTCCTGCTCCGGCCGGGCCCGCTCCCGACCACAGGCACAATCGACGTCAGCTTCTACCTCGCCTCGACGACGTACCAGGCGTCGACCGCGGGCACCGATCCCGGGCTGGCACGCATGGTCGCCACCTTCAATTCGATCTTCGCAAACGCCGGGATCTGCTTGAATAAGGTCACGTTCGTGGACGTTCCCGCATGGGCCAGGACGAAGTACGCGGCCGGCGTGGACGTCTCGCGGACCGGGCCCTGCGACGACCTGAGCCAGCTCTTCACGTTGTCGCAGCCGGACAGCGACATCCACATCTTCCTCGTGGACGACATCCTGCAGAACGGAGGGGGCGGGCTTCTCACGGTCGGCATCGACGGCGCCATCCCCGGCCCTTCATCCATCGGCGGCACCATCGTGAGCGGCGCGGTCGTGAACGACGCCAACGTCGAGCACGGCGTCGGGACGAGCGCCTGCGGCGCGACCCCCGACTTCTCCGCGTGCGGCCCGGACCGGACGGCGCTCGTGGTCGCGCACGAGACCGGCCACTGGCTCGGCCTCTACCATACCACCGAGAGGAACGGAGGCGTGTTCGACCCCGTCTCCGACACCGGCACCTGCCCCTGCGCGCAGTGCGCCCCCCAGCAGAACCTGGCCGCCTGTAGCACACCGCTGGCGCTCGTGACCCAGACCGATTGCTCGAAGGGCGCTAGCTGCTCGGGCGCGAACAACCTCATGTTCTGGGAGGTGGGAAGCGAAGCCACGCTCTCGCCGCAGCAGGCCCAGATCATGCGCGGCAACCCAGCGGTTCGGTAGAGGGACTCCCATGATCGCCATCCTCGCAGCCCTCGTTCTCTCGGCGACCCCCGCCGCGGCGCCCGTTTCGCAGAACCTCACCGACGCCGAGTTGTCGGATCGCGTCGACGCGTACCTGCGGACCATCGACGAGCCCGTCACACCGGATGAATGGCGCGCCCTCGGTCCGAAGGCCATCCCACTTCTCGAAGGGATCGCGGCGGACCCGCGCGCCTTGCCCACGACGAGGGCCCAGGCGCTCTGGGCCCTCATCTACCTGGAGGGAGCTCGCGCCTCGCAGGTGCTTCGACGCGCCGCGCAGGAAGAGAGCCTCCCGCTCTCCGTCCGCTTGGCCGGTGTACGCGGCCTCGCTGCGGTGACCCCACCGGAGACCCTCGAGCAGACGCTGCGCCCCGTCCTCGAAGGGGCGAACGATGCTCGGGTCAGGGCGGTGGCGGCCGAGAGGCTCGTTAAGAACGGCACTGGGAACTCATGCGAACTGGTGCGGGCGCGCGCGGCGGTTGAGGACGCGAATGGCAAGGCGTTGCTCGCTCCGGCCATCGAGGCCTGCGGAGCCCGCTAAGGCACGGTCCGTCTCGCCCGTTAGGGTCGGGTCGTAGAGCCACCGACCTGATGCATGAGTAACCCTGCACGACCCGCATCGGACACCAGCCCGCATCGACACACATCCGGAACCGAACCGTCGCGCGCTCGATCCGACGGAAGCCCGACAATTCGGCCCTCGTTTGAGGAAGATGAGACCGAGTGCCGGGACCGCAGGGCGGCACGGCTCGTTCGGTGTGTTCGCGCGGCCCCGGGGGGACAGCTTTGGCGAAGGCACAGGTCATGGGCAACCGAAGGAAAGTGCAGATGGGACGCGAGATGAAGCGCGTGAGGCTCAGCTTGACGTGGCTCGGCCTCACGGCTCTCGCCGCGCTGTCGCTCGGGCCGGCTGAAGCACGCGCCTGGTGGAACGACGACTGGACAGGTCGCAAGCAGTTCGCCATCGACACCAGCGCGGCCGGAGCCAACATCACCGAGCCCATCGGATCGACGGCGGTGCTGATCCGGCTGCACAGCGGCAACTTCAAGCTGGAGGCGGCCAAGGATGACGGGAGCGACCTGCGCTTCATTGCCGGTGACGACAAGACACCACTCAAGTTCCACCTCGAGAAGTTCGATCCGTTGCTCGGGGAGGCGCTGGCTTGGGTGGCTCTGCCGGACCTGAAGCCCGGCACGCGCACGCTATTCTGGATCTACTACGGGAACAGCAAGGCGGCGCCGGCCGAGGACATGAAGGGGACCTTCGAGCCCGTTACCGCGCTCGTCTATCACTTCACCGAGCGCGATCAGCCAGCACGAGACTCGAGCAACTGGGGAAACCAGGCGCTCACCACGGGGCGAGCTGCCGAGGGGGCCATCATCGGGCGCGGACTCAAGCTGGAGGGGACACCGCTCACGATCCCGGCGGGACCCTCGCTGGCCTGGACGACGAGCGGACAGATGACCTGGGCCCTCTGGGTGAAACCCGCAGAGGCGAACGAGAGCGGACTCCTGTTCAGTCGTCGTGACGGGTCGAGCTACTTGCTCGTCGGGCTCGACGGGGGCAAGCCCTTCGTGGAAGTGAGCGGGCCGACCGGACCGCAGCGTGCCTCGGCGTCGAGCGCCATCGCGGTGAGCAGCTGGCACCAGGTGGCGGTGACGGCGGGGCCGCAGGGGCTGGTGGTCTACCTGGATGGCGTGCCGGAGGGCAAGGTGCAGGCTGCGCTCCCCGCGCTCAACACCGGCTCGTTCCTGGGAGGCGATGGAGCCCCGGGCGCCTCGAACGCGCCAACGCCCGCCGTCCCAGCTAAGCCCGCCAAGAAGGGCGCCAAGCCCGAGCCAGCCCCGGCCGCGCCGTCACTGCCCCCCTTCCGGGGCGAAGTGGACGAATTGCAAGTCTACAAGGTGGAAGAGCCGGCGGGCTTCCTCAAGCTGGCTGCGGTAAGCCAGGGGACGGACCCGGGGAAGCTCGTGGTCGCGGGGCAGGAGGAAGAGAGCAGCAGCTGGGCCTCCGGATACCTCGCGATCATCCTCAAGTCGGTGACGCTGGATGGCTGGGTGGTCATCGGCCTCCTCGCCATCATGTCGCTCATCAGCTGGATGGTGATGGCGGGCAAGGCCTCCTACCTGGGACGGGTGGAGCGGGCGAACGACAGGTTCCTGCGGAAGTTCCGGGAGGCCAGTGCCGAATTGGCGCGGCTCGTCGAGCAGAGCAAGACTCCGACGGCCGCCGAGCAGAGGGCGTTCAAAGACTCGCCGCTTCACCGGATCTACCAGGGCGGCGCCGACGAGATCCGCAAGCGGTCCGACGGAACCAGGGCGCTTCACGCAGAGGCAATCGAAGCCATTCGGGCGACTCTGGACGCCGGCCTGGTTCGCGAGAACCAGCGGCTCAACCGATCGATGGTGCTCCTCACCATCGCCATCTCGGGCGGACCGTTTCTGGGACTCCTGGGCACGGTGGTGGGCGTCATGATCACGTTCGCGTCGATCGCCGCGGCGGGGGACGTGAACGTGAACGCGATCGCTCCCGGGATCGCGGCGGCGCTGGTGGCGACGGTGGCGGGTCTGGCCGTCGCGATTCCCGCGCTGTTCGGCTACAACTGGCTCCTCACCCGCGCCAAGAACACCGCGGCAACCATGCAGGTCTTCGTAGACGAGCTCATCACGAGGATCGCTGAGGCGTACAGCGAGCGGTCGATCGCCGAGCAGGCCAAGCCGCACCTGGCCACGGCGGAGTGAGGCATGGCCACCGTACATGCCGAGGACAAGCCGTACGATGACATCAACATCACGCCCATGCTGGACCTGGCGTACGTGCTCCTCGTCATCTTCGTGATCATGACTACGGCCACGGTGCAGGGAATGAAGGTGAACCTGCCCAAGGCGAGCCCGGCGAAAAGCCTGGCGAAGTCGACGACCAAGGCGATCACTGTCACCCAAGACGGGCGCGTGTTCTTGGACACCATTCCCGTCCAGACGCTCTCGGAGCTCGAGCAGCGGCTCACGCAGCAGAAAGCGCTGACGCCGGACTTCCCGGTGGTGCTGCGGGGGGACGGGATGGTGCGCTACCGGAGCATCATCGACGTGCTCGACCTTCTCGCGAAGCTCAACATCACCACTGTGGGCGTGGCCACGAAGCCGAAGGTGTACTAGCGCCATGGCCACCGTCCACACGGAAGAGAAGCCTTACGACGACATCAACATCACCCCCATGCTGGACCTCGCGTATGTGCTGCTTGTCATCTTCGTGATCATGACCACGGCCACGGTGCAGGGGATGCGGGTGAACCTGCCCAAGGCGAGCCCGCCCCGGGCGCAGAAGACCAAGGTGCAGACCAAGGCCATCAACGTGACCGAGGGAGGGAAGCTGTACTTGAACGGCGAACCGGTGACGCTGGCCGAGCTGGAGCAGCGGCTCATCGCCCAGAAGGCGGCAACGCCCGACTTTCCAGTGGTGGTCCGCGGTGACGACGAGGTGGCATACCAGAACGTGGTGGACGTGATGGATCTATTGGCGCGTCTCAATATCACCACGGTGGGCCTTGCCACGAAACCGCTCGTGAAGTGAGGGGAGGAGACCGTGGCGCGGCGGCTGGAGAGGCTGGGCGAGTTCCTGCGCGAGAACGGCCTCGCGGCCGGCGCTGCGCTGGTGCTGGCCGCCCTCCTGGTCCTGGCGGTCCGTTGGGTGGCGAAGAGCCGCGAGGCGCCGGCACAAAAGAGAGTTCTGCAGATTACCGGCGTCATCGTGAGGCCGGAGCCGCCCCCGGCCCCCAAGCCACCTCCTCCTCCGCCTCCACCCAAGGAGCAACCCAAGGAGGAGGAGCCGCAACAGCAGCAGACCCGGCTCGTGGAGGTGAAGTCCACCGACATCCCGCCGCCGGACTCGCCCAAGCCCTCGGGGGAGCCCGCCGCGGGTCCGCTTGCGCTCGCCACCGAGGCGACCGGAGAAGGGGACGTCTTCAACCTGGTGGGCAATCCGGGTGGTCGGAGCGTGCTCGCTCCAGGGAAGATCGGCGAGGGCGGGGCCGGAGGAGGGGAAGGCATTGGCGAGCGAGAAGGCGAAGCGAACGCAAACCGCTATGGCTGGTACTTCGGGCGAATCGCGTCGGAGATCCAAGGCGCCTTCCAGCGGATGAAGAAGACGAGTACCGCGCAGGCACGCGTCGAGATCAAGATCTGGGTGGACCCCAGCGGGCGGGTGAGCCGCGTCCAGCTTCTCCACTCCACGGGAGACGAGGAGTTGGATCGGGCCATCGAGTCCGTGGCTGGGCTGAAGCTCAGGGAGTCGCTCCCCCCGGACCTTCCCAACCCCGCCGTCTACCGCTTCACCGCACGTAGGCCGCAGTAGAGCGGCTGGAGGTCTCCTCCCAATGGGTCGAAGGTTCCTGCTCCTTTCTGCCGTCGCCCTGGCCGCTCTGGTTGCCGCACGCCGAGCGACCGGTGCGGAGTCCGCCACCGAAACACGACTCCGTGATGCGTTGCGAGCCGCCACCGCCCAGGTGCGCACGCTCGAGGACGAGCGCTCGCGGCTGCAGGCGGCTGACGCCGAGCAGAAGAAAGAGATCGAGGAGCTGAAGAAGAAGCTGGCGGCCGCCACGGCCGCCGCCGCGGCCGCCGCTCACCGGCCGCCGCCGCCCACGAACGAGCGCGAACTGGCGGAGTGCACCAAGCGGGCGGCCGAGCAGACCGAGGCCAAGGAGAAGCTCGGCGAGACCCTTGGCCAATGCCAAGCCGCGCTCCGGGAGGCCACCCAGGCGACGCGCGCCGCCGAGGACGCGCACGCCCAGGTGGACGCACAGCTCGGCCCGCTCAACGACCGGATCAGCCTGTGCGAGAACCGGAACGAGAAGATGTACCTCATCGCCAAGGGGGTGTTGGATCGATACGAGAAGATGAGCGCATGGGAGATGATTCGAGCCCGCGAGCCCTTTCTGGGATTGTCTCGCGTCCAGCTCGAGAACATGGCGCAGGCCGATGAGGACAAGCTCCGCGACCAGCGCCTCAAGTACTGACCGCGGCTCGCCCGTGCCCCCTCGGTCACCCGTCAACGAAGGCCCTCCTCGGACAGCTTCTGAGCAAGTTGCCGAGCGAGCGCGGGGTGAGAAGGTTCGATCCGGCTCAAGGCTTCATGCAGGCGGCGGTCATCACCTAGGATGGCGGAGGCGACCCCGACATTGTACCAGATGAGGGGGTCATCCGGACTCAACTTCAGGGCCCTATCAAAGCAGGCCATGGCCCCAGTGGGTTCGTCCACAGCGATGAGGGCAATACCGAGGTTCATCCAGCTGAGCGGGTCGCTGGGCATGAGGCGGACCGACTCCCGTAGCGCAGCGACAGCCTCCGCGGGTCGTCCGCTCTCCTGGTACGCTGACCCCAGGTTCCGCCATCCCGCGTAGCTCTCTGGCGCGACCTCCACCGCGTGCCGGAAGAGCGTCAGGCTGTCGCGCCAATAGCCGACCTGTCGCCGGGCGGTCGCGGCCAGGGTGAGGACGACCGCCACCGCCGCGAGGCTGGCCGCGATCCTGGCCAGAGGCCGGGGTCCCAGCGCATCGGCGGTGAGCCAAACGCCGGCGAGGAACACGCCGATGAGCGGAACGTAGGTGTAGCGATCCGCCATTCCTTGCAGCCCCACCTGGACGATACCGACGACCGGGAGCAGGGCGACGAGGTACCACAGCCATCCCACGAGGAGATAAGGCCGGCGCACGCGCTGCCAAACCGCGAGTGCACTCACAGCAAGGAGGAGAAGACCAGGCCCTGCGACCTCGGCCGCCGATAAGCCCCGCGCGAGGAGGGCAGGGTGCGGGTACGCCGGCGCCAGCCGGACCGCCCAGATGGTCTTCGCAAGGTACGCGCAGGTGGCGACGAGGGCATTCGCGAGACGCGCCGGCAGAGGGATGAGATCGCTACCGACGACCGACCCCCCCTTCGATTGCGCGAGGTAGGTAACGACGCTCGAAGCAACCGAGAGGCCCAGGAGCGGAACCTTCTCACGGACGCAACGGCAGAGGGCAGAGCGATCGCCGGCCCTGCCCAGGGGCCACACGTCCAAGAGCAAGAGCAGGAAGGGGAGCGTGACGAGCATCGCCTTCGCGGCCAGGCTGAGCGAGAAGGTCGCCGCGATGAGGAGATAGCGCCCGACCGTCGACCGGCGCGTCCAGCTTGCGTAAATGAGGATCGCCAAGAATCCGAAGAACGTACAGAGGAGGTCCTTACGCTCCGAGATCCACGCAACTGACTCGACGTGGAGGGGATGAACGGCAAAGAGGGACGCGACGAGCGCGCTGCGCCCCATTTTCCGCGTTAGCGCGAGAAGCGTTGCGAACAGCAGCACGGCATTACACCCATGCAGAAGGGCGTTGACCGCGTGCATGGCCGTGGGCTCGACGCCGAACACGCTGACGTCCGCCATGTGCGAGACCCAGGTGAGGGGGTGGTAGTTCGAGGAGGAAGATCTGGTAAACGCCCAGATGATCCCGCGCCAGGAGAGGCCCTGTCTCACGTGCTGGTTTTCGTACACGTAGCGGCCGTCGTCGATGTTGACGAACCCGAAGGAGCCCACCCGCCAGTAGACGAAGCCCACGAGCAGAGCGAGCAGGCTGGCGATGAGCCACGGGAGCGCCCCCCGAACCCTTCCTGTGCCGGTGCCGGTTGCTGCGAGAGGAGTCATCGCCCGGAGCTCAAGAAGGGGCAGGCGGCCTTCTCGGCCCCTTGAGATGCTCGCTCTCGATCGGACGAGGTCGCGAGGGGGGAACTGAGCACGTACCTCCAGTGATCGCACGCCTCCCCGAAGCGGCCGAGGCTCGCGAGGGCTTCGGCCAGCGGAAGCCGCCTGAACGTCTCTTGGGGATTGGCGGAGAGCGCCTGACTGAGAGCATCGACGGCCCCGGTCGGGCTTCCCTCGGCCATGCGCGCGGCCCCGAGAACGAGCCAGGCCCCCACCCCCTTCGCCTCTAGAGCGAGGGCTGCCTGGGCAGTTCGTTCCGCGAGGGCTCGGTCGCCGCGGTACCAGTAGGCTCCGGCGAGGTTTTCGAGGGCGATGGCGTTACCGGGATCGAGGGACAAGGCGGCCTCGAGCACAGCCACGCCCAAGTCGACCTGTCCCGCGTCGACGAGAGTGGCGCCGAGACTCACCCGGTGACCGATCTCGAAGTGGCTCATGCGGACAGGCCAGGTCGCAGCGCGCGCCAAGATCTGATTGGCCTCGGCTTCGCGGCCGACCGAGCGCAGGAGGTCGGACAGATTGACCGAGGCCGGGTCGTAGGATAGGTCGATCTTCAGGGCGCGGCGATAAGCGCTCTCGGCCCCCCCCTCGTGGCCGAGCCGATTAGACACGAACCCCAGCAGCGTCAGGTTGGAAGGGCTCGGCTCGATGCTCGCCGAGGCAAGGAGATTCTGCCGAGCTTCTTCGAGCCTGCCCTGCTCTTGCAACGTATAGGCGAGAGACTCGTGTGCCCGCGCGTTGCGCTGAGTCACAGCAAGGGAGTGCCGGAACAGGACCTCGTCGCTCGACAAGAATCCCAGTTGCCGATGGGTTGCGAAGGCAAGCGCCCCCACGGCGACGAGGGTTCCGCCGAGCGCGAGCCGTTCGAGGCGCTTGCCCGGGAGTTCGCCGATCCCAAGAACGAGAGCGAGGAAGAAACCGATCGAGGGAAAGTAGGTATAGCGGTCCGCTAGGGCGTGGGAGCCGACTCGCAGGAACCCGATGACCGGGACGAGCGTTCCCAGGTACCAGAACCAACCGACTGCGAGCCCTGGGCGCTTGCGAAGGAGCCCGAGTGCGAGACCCGTGATCGCGAGGAGTCCGAGGACGGCGCTCAGGACCTGCCATGGGGGAGGGCCACTCTCCCGCACCGGATAGAAGACGGCCAAGTCCGTTGGCCAGAGCAGCTTCCTCGCGTACGCGACGTACGAGACGATGGCGTTCTCGAAAGCGTGGCCACCGATGGTGGCAGCGCTGGAACCGCCACGCCGCTGGGCCACAACCGTGATCCAGGAGATCAAGATCGCGGGCGCCAGGAGCGGGAGCTTCTCGAAGAGGGCGCGCGGCCCCCCGCTCGTCGGCGCCAAAGTCCACTGGCAGTCGGTCCGGAACGGAGCGAGGCGACCGAGCGGCCAGACATCGAGCAACAGGAACAAGAAGGGCAGCGTGACCAACGTCGCCTCCGCCATGAGGCCCGCGGCGAAGCAGAGGAGGACGACCGAGTACCGCCAAAGCCCCGGGACCAGTGCGTAACTACGGTACGCGAGGAGGCTCAGAAGGCCGAAGAAGACCGAGAGCACATCCTTGCGCTCCGAGATCCAGACGACGGACTCGACGTGCGTGGGGTGGACGGCGAACAGCAGGGCGACGAGGGCACGTTTTCCGAACGCTCCGGTGGCGCGAGAGAGCACGAGGAAGACGAGGGTGGAATTGGCCGCATGGAGAATCACGTTCGCGAGGTGCATGGGGCCGGGGCGCCTGCCGAACAGCGACACGTCCGCGATGTGCGAGAGCCAGGTCAGAGGATGCCAGAACTCCTGATCCAGGGTCGTCAGGGCCCAGGACAGGTTGCTAAGGCGGAGCCCTGCAGCGACCCGCAGGTTGTTCACCACGTAGCCGGGATCGTCGAGGCAGACGAACGGATAGGAGCCCGTCTCTGCGTAGAGACCCAAAACGCCAGCGACGAGCGCAGCAATGGACACCAGCCGGCTGCCCGGTTGAGAAAGAGGCACGTCTCGCTCGCCCGTCCGAGGCCAGCCCTCGGAGCACAGTACTCCCCAGAGAAGCCCATATGACCACGGTAGACTACGCTCTCTGAAGCCCACGGGTGGGGCGAGTCGGTCGACGAAAGACGGGAAGGGGCGGGCCGTTGGCACGCACCCAGTTCACGGATTCGTCGCTTCATCCGGAGCGAAGCCCGGGGCTAGGTTCCCTCTCCGAGAGCGCCTTCGAACGGGACGGTCTTCAGTCGTTTCCGGAGGATTCATGACGCAGTGTTTCGGAGTTCTCGGTCTGTCGCTCGTCGTTGCTAGTCTTCAAGTCCCGCAGACCCCGGCGGGCGGGGATACGGTGGTTGCTTGGGGGAATGACAAGGATGGGCAGATCGAGGTTCCGGCCGGGCTCGGAGCCGTCCACGAGATCGCTGCGGGCGCCTTTCACAGTCTCGCCATCAAGAATGACGGAAGCGTGGTCGCCTGGGGGCGCGTCGAACCCTCCCGAGTGCCGGAGGGTCTGTCGAGCGTCGCGGCGATCGCTGGAGGTGGATTTCACACCGTCGCCTTGAAGAATGACGGCAGCGTGATTGCCTGGGGAATGAACACGAGCGGGCAGGCCGAGGTCCCCAAGGGACTCGCTCCGCTGGTTGCCATCTCAGCGGGGTACCGGCACACCCTCGCCCTGCTGAAGGACGGGACCATCTTGGCCTGGGGACACAATCAGGAGGGGGAGATCAAAGTACCCTCGGGGCTCTCCGACGTCATCGCGATCAGCGCTGGGTACCATCACAGCTTGGCTCTGAAGAGGGATGGGACTGTCGTCGCCTGGGGGTACGGCGCCAACGGTCAGACCAAAGTACCCGACGGGCTCACGGGAGTCGTAGCGATCGCGGCGGGCGGTCTGCATAGCGTTGCGCTCAAGAAGAATGGGACGGTGGTCGCCTGGGGCGCCAACGAGCTAGGACAGTGCAACGTGCCAAAGGACCTGTCCGGGGTCATCGCCATCGCAGCCGGCTACCAGCACACGGTTGCCCTGAAGAAGAACGGCACCGTGGTCGCGTGGGGAGACAACTCGAGGGGACAGACAAAGGTTCCCTCCGGACTATCGGGGGTCACCGCCATCGCCGCTGGGGAGGGGCACACGTTGGCCCTCGTTCACGGAGGCGCGATCTCCGACCGATCTCCGGGGCGTTGACCGGCGTCCTGAGGTTCGTTGGCCTATGATCCCTAGGCGCCTGCGGCCAAGAGCGATCCGGTCGAGCCGCAGGGAGCGCGAGCAGCCGGAGATTCCCTCGAAGCTCCCAGGCTCGGTGAGGTGAGCCGAACCGAGTACTCGGAACGCCCGAGTTCCCGGTGTGTTAGGGCAGCTTGGGTGCCTCGCCTTCCATCCGGTGTCGTTTCTTCACGTAACCGCCATATTCGCCCACTTAACTGGACCGCGTGCTGGACGCGCCGCGAGCGATGGTTGTGCTGGCCGTCGTCTTCTGGGCCACCCTCGGGACTCTCATCGCGGTGTTTCTCAAGATCGCCCTCCGGTCCGACGCCGGCTTCGGCGCCGTGGGGCGGGGAAGATTGGGACGACGCGAACTCCGGCGCGGCGCCGGGGTGCCACCTGTAGCCATCCCGCCCAGGCACATCTACCGGTAGCCCCGCTCGCCGACGCTCAGGGGAGCGAGAGGGGGAGCTGATGCTCGCGCGGGTCGATGCCCGCGAGGACCGCGGCTCCGTATGCTCCCGCGCGATCACACGCCTCGTGCACGGAAAGGCCCGCCGCCACGAAGAACGTGAGTGCGGCTGCGAAGCTATCTCCCGCTCCGTAGGACCCGACGCGCCTTTCGACGGCGGGCGGGGGTGCGAAGCGGGTCACGCCCGCGGCCGTCTCGATCGTTCCTCCGGCCGCTCCCTCGGTGAGCACGAGGGCAGACGGGGCCGGATCGTAGTCGGAGAGCCGGCTCAGCTCACGACCGTCCGCGGCGCTGCCGAGGGCGACGTCGATCCTCACGCCGGATTGGGCGATGGCCTCCCGGCGGCGCGTGGTGGCGACGAGGATCCGCGCGGCGCGCGCCGCGCGCAGGGCCTCCGGATCCTGAGCCGTGAAGTAGGCCGCATCGCACCCGACGAGGAGCTCCCAGGGGAGCGGATCCGAGCGGCGAGGGTGCTGTGGCTCGCCTAGCACGAGGATGGTGCGTTCCCCGCCGGGGGTGACCATGACGACGTTGCGCGTGTGCGGCTCCTGGCGGCGCGCCGCGTGGACATGCGCCCCAGTGCGCCCGAGCTCGGCCTCGACCTGTCTCGCCGCCTCGTCGTCGCCCAGGGCGGTGAAGAAATGGACTTCGGTCGGGCCCCTGAGGAGCTGCCAGAAGGGAACGCCGCAGCCGCCTCCCGGGAGCCAACGCAAGGCCGAGAGGTGCACGATCTCTCCGGGACGTGGGAGAGCGGGGACGAGCCCCAGGGTGATGTGCTCCACGTGTCCGACGAGCGCGATGCGGAGCCGGCGCGCGGGTTCGGAGGCGGAGGGCACCTTCCGAGTCTAGGAAAAAACTGCCCCCACGTCACGCTGCCGGCTTGAGTTCGACTGCATAGCCGAGTTGCTCGAGGCGGCGGGTGAGCCGTGTGACGGTCTTCTTCTGGTCGAGCCGGTCGAAGTGGTTGGCCCCGAGCTCGTGGTAGTCAGCGCCATCGCGCAGCATGAAGTAGGCAGCCGTGAGCATCGAGGCGGCGACAGCCATAATCGCCTTCTTGGGGGCCTTGATCCGGAGGAACTGGGCGCGGAGGTAGGTGCCCTTGGTCCGCACGGCCGCCCAGGCTGCCTGGACGAGCGTGGTCTTGAGCCAGGGCTCGCCTTTGCGGACGCGAGTCGAGCGGCGCTTGCCCGCGCTTTCGTCGTTGCGAGGGCACAGGCCCGCCCAAGAGATCAAGTGGCCCACGGTCGGGAAGCGCGACATGTCCAGACCGATCTCCGAGACGATCACCTGAGCCACGACGTCGCTGACGCCTCCCCATGTCCATCACGCTCGAGGAGTCGGCCCGCCTGGTAGGGCGCATGCGCGAGATCGTACGTAGCCACCCGGAGGTCCTGACCGTCGTCCCCCAGCTGGGCCGCCCGGACGACGGGACCGACGTGGCCGGCTTCGACAACATCGAGCAGTTTGCGCCTCTCGCCCCCTTCGGCGACTGGCCCCGGGGGCTCACCAAGGCGAAGCTCACCGATACCCTCGCCGGGGAGCTCACGGGCGAGTTTCCCGGAGTGGTGTTCAACTTCTCGCAGTACCTCTCCGACAACGTGGAAGAGGCGCTCTCGGGCGTGAAGGGTGAGAAAAGCGTCAAGGTGAAAGGGCCCGACTTGGAGCGCAACGAGGCGGTAGCCAGCGCCCTGGTTCACACCCTCCGGCGTGTGCCGGGCGTCGAGGACCTGGGGCTCGTGCCGACCCTGGGGTAACCCTCCATCGACATCGTCCCTGACCGAGCCCAGTGCGCTCGCTACGGGCTCAACACCGGCGACGTGGAGGCGGCGGTGGCGGCGGCCATCGGAGGGCAGGTGATCACCCAGGTCCTCGAGGGCGAGCGGAGCTTCTCCCCGACGGTAAGGTGGCAGGCCCCCTACCGCTCGTTCGTCGCCGCCATCCGGGCAATCACCGTGAGCGCCCCGGACGGTTCGCTCGTCCCGCTGGGGCAGCTGGCCCGGGTCACCGAGCGAAGTGGCCCCTCGATCATCTACCGCGAGGACGGAAGTTGGTACGCGCCCGTGAAGTTCTCCATCCGGGGGCGCGACCTGGGCTCGGTGATCGGCGAGGTCCAGCGGGCGGTGGGCCAGTCCGTGCCGCTCGCCCCCGGCATGCACCTCGAGTGGTCGGGACAGATCAACGAGCTTCGCGAGGCCATGGCTCGCCTCGAGATCGTGATCCCCGTCACCCTGCTCCTCATCGCCCTGCTCGTCTACGCCGCCGTCCGGACCTGGCTTGACACCCTCATCGTCCTCGTCTCCATCCCGGTGGCGTGCCTGGGCGGGATCGTTGCGCTCCTTCTTAGCGGAGAGGCCTTCTCGGCCTCCTCGGCCATGGGGTTCGTCTCCATCTTCGGCATCGCCATCCAGGACGCGATCCTCGTCGTCACGTATGCGCAGCAGCAATGGGCCAACGGGCGTAGCCTCGAGGAAGGGGCCCGGGCTGCGGCGGAGCAGCAGTTTAGGCCCGGGCTCATGGCCACCCTCACCGCGATGTTCGGGCTTCTTCCGGCGGCGCTCTCGCACTCCATCGGGGCGCAGACGCAGCGCCCCCTGGCCATCGTGGTGATCGGCGGGTCCTTGGCCCTGGCCGGCCTGACTCGCGTGGACCGGCCCCCCATGCTGGTCATCGTTCACGGGATGGCCGACCGAATCCGGGCGCACCGGCTCGGGGGGAGGGCCACTGACGAGGCCGTCTCCTAGGCAGTGACCCCCCGCTCGGGACGGCGGCAGCGGGACCCCGTTCCGTGGCAGGGAGAGACGGTCACGTTGTTTGAAACCGTAAGCCCGGATGGGGATGCGATCGGGGAGGGGGAGCTCCGCTCCGCTCTTTGGGCGGTGCTCTCGGCTCTCGGCGTGCGGAGGCGCATCGTGGTCGTCCCGCCCGACATCACCCGCCGCCACTCCTTTGCGGGCCGAATCACGGAGCTGGCGGTCGAGTATTACCGGGACCGGATCGCCGACGTTCTCCCCGCGCCGTCCTCAAGGAGCGAAAAGGGGCCGACCGCCCGCGGTTCGTGAGCGGCCGGCCCGTCCATTCGGCCCGGTGGTGACGCGCCCGGCTACTGGCTGCAGCGGAGGATGAGCGTCTGCACCGCGTTCGCTCCGTCGTAGCTGCCCACGGCCCACAGGTCCCGTCCAATCGCGGCGATGCCACCCAGCATGTTGTTCCCGTCGTCGGTACCGTTCGGGCTCGTCACGACCTCCCAGTCCCGTCCGCGGTTACGCTCGACGAGGGTCTGAGCGTTCTTGTCGTCTGCGTCCGCGCTATGGCCGACGGCCCAAGGCACGCCGCGGGAGTCGACTGCGACGGCCACGAGGTGGTTCTCTCCCGGGCCTACGTTGCCGGACGGCTGGATGCTCCACCGGGGGCCGGTAGAGCGGACCGCGAAGGTGCGAGAGCTCTCGACGTAATCCTGGCTCTCACCCACCGCGAAGAGCCTACTGGAGGATAGCCCTGCGACCGCAAGGAGCTCGGTCCCGGCGCCCGAAAGGCCGGGGGAGACGACCTCCTGCCAGCAGCTCCCGTCCCAGTGGAGGACGAGCGCCGCGTCGGGAGCGGACCCGGTGAGCTTCTGGCCCACGGCCCAGACGTCGTTCGAGGCGAAGGCGCGCACCCCGTACAGCTCGTTTCCGTACCGGCCAGGGTCGGGAGTCTCGACCACCGTCCAGGCACTCCCGTCGAAGTGCTCGACGAGCGTGTGGAACACCGTGTCTGCGGTCCGGGTCCATCCCACGGCCCAGACGTCGTGATCGTTCAGGGCCGCGACCGAGAAGAGGAGGTCGGACACGCCGGTCCGGGGGTGGGGCATGAGGGCCCACGAGGTTCCGTCCCAGGCTGCGATGAGGCTCTTCGAGAAGAAGGGGTCGAGTCCGTAGCCGACCGCCCACGCCCGGCGGCCGGTCGTGGTCACGCCCAGGAAGGAGGTGGCCGTGTCGGCGCTCGGGCTTTGGACGACGGACCAGCTGGACCCGTCGAAATGCAGGGCCAGGGTGTTGGTCTGGTTGGGGTTCGAGTCGGGGGCGTACTGCCCCACGGCCCAGACGTTGGAGGGACTACTTCCGGCGACCGACACGAGCGCGTTGTCCTGGCCCCCTACGTTGGGGCTGGGGAAGATCCCCCAGGTGCATTCGGAGTGAGCGGCGGAGGGGAGCGCTGCGAAGGCGAAGCAACCGATGACGATGAGCGCGGTACGCATGTGGAAGGCTCCTTGTGGGCTACTGGCCCATGACCGCGAACAGCGGCGTCATCGCGGGGACGTTGGCGTCGTCGCAGGCGTACTCGAGACAGGGGAGGCCGAAGGCCTTCTCGATGGATTTGTTGAGCGCGTAATGGTTGTAGGGGGTCGCGTCCTGGAAGGCGCGCGGGCCGCGGTTCGTGATCACGATCACCGGTACCCGGCCCGTGCCGGGGACGGCATCGCAGCACCCGGTGGTGTCGCCATCGGCTCCCTCCTCGGTGAGGACCACGATGGCGTTGTTGCCGCGCGACCAGAAGGGAGCGTGGGTGATGGCATCCACCAGTTCCGCCACGATGTGATCGGCCCGGGTCACGAGCTTCACATCCTGGGGATCACCGTCGTTTCCAGAGTCGGTGCAGTAGACGGGTGCCCCGTGCATGTCGTGGCACATATCGGGAACGATCCAGCCGAAGTTCGGGGGGTCGTCGTAGAGGTCGTTGAACAACCGGGTGAGCGGTCCCATCTTCTGCCGCTCGGCGTCGTTGTTCATGATGCGCGTGAAGTACTGGATCCCGTTGTGCTTGCTGGCGTACATGGGGTCGATGTCCGGGACGCCGAGCCAGCGATTCGGGTAGCCGTACCCGCGGAAGCCGGGGTAGGGCATGGACTGCAGGTAGCCCTTCCAGCTCAGGCCGGCCTCGGTGAGCTCGTTCAGGACGCACTTCTGGTCCAGAGGATGGCTCCAGTAAGGCGTGTTGCTATCGATCCCGAAGGTATTGCCGGCCAGGATGGCGACGTAGTTGGGAGCGCTCGGGTCGGAGACACTCGCATATTGGGTGGCGAGACCATACTGCTGCGCGAGCTTGTTGAACTGCACCGCGGTGGGGTTGCCGATGAGCTCGTCGAACCCTTTGTTTTCGAGCACCACGACGAAGAAGTGATCGTATCGAGGGAAGGAATCGGTCGCGCCTGCGCGAACGGCTGGGAACGTCGCGAGGAAGACCAGGGCGCCGAGGGATCGCAGTCTCTTCATTGAGAACCTCCGCTCATGGCGACAAAAAACGCCGCTCCTGGGCACGCTCGAAGACCACCGTGTCGGAGTGGCGCTCGAGGCCGGATCTTCGCGCACGCTCGCGGAACAGGGGAAACGTTCGAGAAACGTCTCCGAAACCGCGCCCGCCCCATGCGGCGTCTTCTTGACGCCGATCGCTGGGAGGATCAAAGGATGCGGGCCACCCGACGCCAGGAGCTCTTTCGAGCGCGCCCCAGGTGGACGCCCCACGGTGAACGGGCACTTTCAGCTGGTCGCGCTAGAGAGGCGAGGGTCGCGAATACGCAACGTCGTGAAGTGGACCCCGGGCCAAGCCCGACTGGGGTCGCCGGTTGGTACGTGCCACAACGAGCACGAGCCTCAGGGCGATGAGGCCCTCGGCACAGGGAGCTCGCCCCATCTTCGAATCCGCCTTTCGAACGACACGCCAACCGAACGGTGCGTAGCTCAAGCTCGCGGCGTCGGTCCCACCAGTGCCGATGATGTTCGTGATCGCGAGGCGATCGTCGTGCAAGCAGAAGTCCTCTGTGGCGAGATCCTGCGTTGAGCTTTCACGCATCGAGCTGGTCGGCCGAGATGACGGACCTCGAAGCCACGTGGGGGGGAGGCGTCGAGCGTTATGGTAATGTTCCCATCTTGTGCGGCCCAGGTTCTGAACCATGCTCCTTCCCTCGGTTCCAGTCTCATTCGCTGGCAATAGGGCGGGCGCCGGCGTCATGGTGCGCAGGATGGCCCCCGGCGGGAGTGAACATCACGATCGGTGAACTACAGGCCCCGGAGGCCTCCCGCAGGGACCGCAGACGCCGCCCTTCGTCCCGAGATCTCCCGTCGGGCCGGCCTCGGGCGGCTCCTGGCCTTCGTGGCACGGGCAGTCGTGCAGTCATCCGCCTGGCCGCCTTCGGGCGGCGGCAGCGGGACCCCGTTCCGTGGTAGGGAGGGAACGGTCATGATGTTTGAAACCGTGAGCCCGGATGGGCATGCGATCGGCGATGGAGAGCTTCGATCCGCTCTTTGGGCGGCGTTCGAGACCCTCGGCGAGCGGAAGCGCATCATCGTCGTCCCGCCCGACATCACCCGCCGCCACTCCTTTGCGGGCCGAATCACCGAGCTGGCCGTCGAGCACTACCGGGACCGGATCGTCGACGTTCTCCCCGCCCTCGGGACCCACGAGGCGATGACGCGCGACGAGCTCAAGCTCATGTTCGGCCAGGTACCGCAGGAGCTCTTCCGCGTCCACCGGTGGAAGGACGACGTCGAGACCCTGGGGCGAATCCCCGCGGAGTTCGTAGAGGAGCGGTCGGAGGGCCGGCTCTCCTTCGACTGGCCGGCCCAGGTGAACCGCCTCCTCCTTCACGGCGGTCACGATCTCATTCTCTCTATCGGCCAGGTCGTTCCGCACGAGGTGGTGGGCATGGCCGGGTACACAAAGACCCTGTTCGTGGGCACGGGCGGGCGGGAGGCGATCAACAAGAGCCACTACCTCGGTGCGGTGTACGGGATGGAGCGGATCATGGGGCGGGCCGAGACCCCGGTCCGCGACCTGCTCGACTACGCCGCCCGGCGATTCGCCGCCCACCTGCCGGTGGTCCACGTGCTCACGGTGGTCGGGCGGGGGCCCCAGGGCGAGCCCGTCCTTAAGGGGCTCTTCATCGGCGACGACCGGGAAGCGTTTTCTCGGGCGGCGGACCTCTCCTTGGAAGTGAACCTCACCGTGCTCGAGGAGCCGCTCGAGAAGGTCGTGGTCTACCTCGACCCCGCGACGTTCAAGAGCACCTGGATCGGGAACAAGGCCATCTACCGGTCCCGGATGGCCATCGCGGACGGCGGTGAGCTCATCGTCATCGCCCCCGGGGTGCAAAAGTTCGGCGAGGACCCGGACATCGACCGCATCATCCGGGCGCACGGGTACTTCACCACCGGGGAGGTGCTCGAGCGGGTCCAAAGGAACCGCGAGCTCGCGGAGAACCTCGCCGCCGCCGCCCACCTCATCCACGGTTCCTCGGAGGGGCGATTCACGATCACCTACGCCCCCGGTGGACTCGACCGTTCCGAGGTGGAGCGGGTCAATTACCGCCATCTCAGCCTTGCCAAGGCTCTGGAGCGGTACCCGCCGGAAGAGCTCAAGGACGGCTTCAACGAGCTCAGGGGCGGGGAGAGGGTCTACTACATCTCCAACCCGGCGATGGGGCTCTGGGCGAGCCGAGCGCGCTTCGGGGGGGACAAACCCTCGGGCTTCGGGGTCGCCCGCCGGGCGGGGCCCGAAGGACCCGGTCGCCCCTGAAGCCGGGTCACGAGACGAGCACCTTTAGCCAAGAGAAGACTCGCTTTCGCCTGGGATCCGGTCACGGGGTTCTGCATCTCGGTGGAAGGCGGGCGAGGTCGCCGACGGGTCTTTTGAGATCCCGGTGACCCGGGGCTTCTGCGTTGCGCCGTTCTTTCCGTGCTGGTTCAATGCGAAGCGATGAAGAGCTTCGAAGAGCTGGCCGGGCTGATCCGAGGCTCGGAGATCGGTCGGTCCGCCCCCATCGGCACGCCCTACGGGCTCCGGCGGATCCTCTATGCGGACCTGACGGCCTCTGGACGGGCCCTGTCGTTCGTGGAGGCCCGGATCGCCGAGCTGTTGCCGCTCTACGGAAACGTCCACAGCCCTCGCTCCGCCACCGGCCGGGCCATGAGCCTCGCCCGGGAGGAGGCGCGCCGCGCCGTGGCCCGGGGCGTGAATGCCGGTCCCGACGACGTGGTGGTCTTCGTGGGGAGCGGGGCGACGGCGGCCGTCAACAAGCTCGTGGGGGTCCTGGGCCTGCGCGTGCCCGAGCCGCTCGAGCGGGAGTTCCACCTCTCGCAAGCCATCCCGGCGGAGCGCCGACCGGTGGTGCTAGCCGGCCCCTACGAGCACCATTCCAACGAGCTGCCGTGGCTCGAGTCCATCGCGGAGCTCGTCGAGGTCGAGCTCGGGGCGGACGGTACCCTCGACCTGGATGACCTTCGCCTCAAGGCCCGGGCCTACCGGGACCGACCGCTCCGCATCGGGGCGGTCTCGGCGGCGTCCAACGTCACGGGGGTCCTCACCGACGTCCCGGCCGTGTGCAAGATCCTCCACGGCGAGGGAGCGATCGCCTGCATCGACTACGCCGCGGCGGGCCCCTACGTACCGATCGACATGCACCCGTCCGATCCCCGGGAGCGGATCGATGCGTTGTTCCTGTCCACGCACAAGCTCATGGGGGGCCCGGGCGCCTCGGGGCTGTTGGTGGCGAACCGGAGCCTCTTCCGCTCGAGGGTGCCGGAGCGGCCCGGTGGCGGGACGGTCGAGTACGTGGGACCCCAGAAGGCCCCCTGCTCCTCCTGCGGGAGCGCGCCCTTGCGCGTCGACTACACCTCGGCGCTCGTGGAGCGGGAGGAGGGCGGGACGCCGAACATCCTCGGCGACATCCGCGCCGGCCTGGTCTTCGAGCTTCGGACGCTGCTCGGACCGGACCGGATCCTCGAGCACGAGCTCAAGCTCGCGCGGTGGGCGCTCGCGCGGCTCGCCTCGAACCCGCGGATCCGGCTTTTGGGGCCGTCGACCGGCCCGCGGCTCCCCATCCTCTCCTTCAACGTCGAGGGGCTGCATCACGAGCTCGTGTCCATCCTCCTCGATCACCTGTTCGGGATCCAGGCGCGGGCCGGGTGCTCGTGTGCCGGGCCCTACGGCCATCGCCTGCTCGGGATCGATGCGGCTCGGTCCGAGAGGTACCGGCGACTCATACATGAGGGCCTGCTCGGGGCGAAGCCGGGCTGGACCCGGATCTCCATCCCCTACTACGCCTCGAGCGACGACGCGGCGTTCTTGCTGTCCGCGGTCGAGGCCGTCGCCGATCATGGCGAGGCGTTCGTTCCGCTGTACCGGCTGTCGTGGCGGGATGGTGCCTGGCACCAGCTCTGGTGCGCACAGCCCGGACCGGCCGGGATCCTCGAGGATGGATCCGGCCTTCTCTCGGAAAAGCCGGCTGCGCGTCTCGAGGCCCCCCAAAGCGACCAGGACCTCGCCCGCGAGCGCCGGAGTGCCTTGGAGGAGGCCACCCTGAGGGCCGCGGCGCTCCGGGCGGCGTGGCAGGGATCGCCGCCGGAGTGGAACAGACCGACCGGTCATCGGGAGGTCGACGACCTCACCTGGTTCAAGTACGTCGAGACCGAAGGCCTCACCGCCGGTGGGTGAGCGAAAAGGGTCGGTGATTCCTCACTCTCCGGCGGATCTCCACCGGCCCGAGGGACGGACCAGGTCAGGATGCCAACGATGGCATCCTCAAGCGACCGCTCGAGCCAGAAGTCCCTCACCTTACTCGATCATCGCCACGCACTCGTGGTCCTGCACTTGCTGATTTCGTCAAGGCTGTCCGCATCGAACTACGAGTGGACGGTGGGTCCACCGAAGAGCTCCACGCAGATCTTGAGTATCAGGGCTTAGGTCTCTTTGAGATAGCCGCAGACCTCCGCCCCGAAACGGATTGTGGCAGGCGGATCGGCGGCGTTCTTTACAGCGTCCCTGCTTTCCTAGAGAAGGCACACTGCCGAAGGGCGGCCCGATTGCTGTCCAAGGCGCCTCTCCGGAGGGTCGGGATGGTGGGTTCGTTCCAAGGCGTGAGCGGCGCTGCACGGTCTCCACACCTCGGCAGGCATGGATCGAGGCTGCACCGTGCCGGAGTGGCGGAACTGGGTGCGCGCGATGGCATCGATCATCGCAGGCTCGGCCTCGCGGGGAGTCTCGGGCCAGGTATCGAAACGAGGGCATCGCCGGGGACCCTTTTGGGCAAGCAGGGGAAAGGAGCCCCGGCAAAGGCCGTCCCTAACTTTCCGTCCGCGGGAGAGAGGAGATCGACATGGGGTTCGTGTACGGGGTCGCGTGGGCAATCTGCGGACTTCTCATGGCCGTCCTGGGGCGGGCCGTCACACCCACAGATGAAGCGCCAGGAACGGCATCGACGGTCGTACTCGGAATCCTCGGCGGGGTCGCTGGAGGGCTCTTGATCGAGACCCTCGCGAGGCCGACCGTTCCCGGGTTTACCGCTGGCTTCATCGGGAGCCTTATGGGGTCGTGCGTCGTGCTCATCATCTGGAGCGTCCTGGCAGGCCCCGCTCATCGGGCGGCGTGACTCTGTTCCGCGTCCAGGCGGGCTGGGCCCTGCCCGTGATGCTGGATGCCAGGGTGGCAGGAGCACGTCCGCACGGTTGGCGTCAAAAGCCGCACCGGAGTCGGATGGGGTTTGAATCAGCAATACGCGGTACCCCAAGGACGTCCTCCATGCCTTTCTCGCCGGTGCGACCATCGCGCCCTTCGTAAGCGGGGCTTTTCGCCCCTGGTCGGGCGGCTGCACGGTCATTGGACAAGATTCTCGCCAAGCGGGTGAGGCTCTTCTCGTGCGCGGTGCCTTGGGGGGTGAGGGCGTCGTCGTCACCGGTGCAAGCCCTTTCCCGAGTCACAAGAAGCGACCTTGGCTGTCCTTACATAGGAGCCGTTGGGCCCCGAGTGTCCCGTGCGGGCCAGATGTCGTTGCCCCATGCTCCCATGCACGGACGTGAACGCGATTGCTTCGAAGTGCGGGGGTGCGAAGGTGAGGACATCGATCCGGTCCAAGCCGCGAGCGAGCGAGGCGAACGTCTCCGAGCAGGGGAGACCCTCGGCGCGGGAGACGGCGTCCCCACCGGGCCGCTCGAGCCGAGGGGGCCAGGGCGAAAAGGGAGAGCCACGGCGCTACACGGTCGAGTCGAGGGGCCAACTCATGAGTTTGAAGAGCTCGAAGGAAACCTCTGAGCCCGACCCCGTGGCTACGGACGAATGCGTCTGGTCTGCCTGACGGTCCGTATGCGGATCGGAGGCGAACATGTGCCAGGAGGGCCCGCGTAGAGTTGGCCCTCGCGCACGGTCGTCGGAGAACGAAGACGATCGGATCGTCAGGATTCCGCGCGGGGTGCTGAAGGGACCTTCGCCCGCGCGGATCCTTCAGGAGGCCCGCGAGGGCCTGGGCGAGCCTTGGAGAGGCGTCCGGCCTGCAGGTCTTCTTAGGGCATCGATTCGCCGCGGGCCGCGGCGAACAGCTCGTACCATTCCACGCGTGAGAGCTGCACGTCGAGCGCCTGGGCGCAGGCCCTGAGGCGCGCAGGCTGGATGGTCCCGAGCACCGGCTGGATGCCGGCCGGATGACGGAGGAGCCAGGCGAGCACCACCGCCTCGCGGCTCACCTTGTGCCGGGTGGCGAGCTCCGCGACGAGCTGGGCGGTGCGCACCACCGGTTCGGGCTGGCCCTCGAGGCTCTGGCCGGAGAGGAGTCCCTTGGCGAGCGGCCTCCAGGCCTGCAGGAGGACGCCCTGCTCCTTGGCGTACTCGAGGACGCCCTCCCAGCCATCGGGGTACCGGGGCGACCGCTGGTTGAAGCAGATGCGTGCCTCGGCGAAACCGTAGTGGAGGAGGTTCATCTCCAGTTGATTCACTACGAGTGGATCGGGGAGGTAGCGCTGCAGGTGCTCCATCTGGAAGCGGTTCTGGTTGCTGACCCCAAAATGACGGACCTTGCCCGCCCGCTTCAGCGCCTCGAAGGCCCGGGCCACCTCCTCCGGCTCCCATAGAACGTCGGGGCGGTGGAGGAGCAGGATGTCGAGGTAGTCGGTCCCAAGCCGGCGCAGAATCCCCTCCACCGCCTCGAGGAGGTGCTCCTGGCTGAAGTCGTACCGCATCGGTGTCCCGGGGGGGTCGCCGGCCCAGCGGATGCCGGCCTTCGACTGGAGAACGATGCGGCCGCGCAGGGAAGGCCGCTCCCGCATCACCCGGCCGAAGACCTCCTCGGCCCGACCGAAGGCATAGATGTTGGCGTGATCGAAGAAGTTGACGCCGAGCTCCTCGGCTGCGTCGAGGAAGGTGCGGGCCTGCGCCTCGTGCTCGGCGGTGAGCGAGACCTTCTGAAAGCGGCCGGCTAGGTCCATGCAGCCCATACAGAGCAGCGAGACTTCGAGGTCGGTATGCGGGATCTTGATCTTTCTCATGGGCGCTCTCTCAGTGCCTCTTCGATGGAGTGGTTCGGTCGACGCGGGGTGGGATCGCTTTGCGAACGAGGCGGAGGTTACCACAAGGGAATCGGAAATCGCTGCCCGACAACGCTTCTGTGAGCCGCTCCGGCAGGGGGAACGGGCCTTGAAGAGCCGTGACGGTGAACGGTGCGAGCGCCTGGCCTCGGGATGCGACCCGCCCGGGGTGAACCGACGGTCAGCGCAGAAGGGGGCCACCGCGTCAGTTCGTCGTGCGGCGGACCGGCGTAGGGCGGAGAGCGCGGCAGCGAGACGCCACGAGTGGCCGGAAGCGGGGAGTCACCTTTCGCGGGGCGAAAGTCGTGGAGTGCTCTCCGCCTCCGCACCGTGGCGGCGAGGCAGCTAGACCGCCAGACTCCGTTACGGGGCCTTGTCGGGGAGCGAGCGCCGAAAGGCTTGAAGTAGGGACTTGAAGCGAGGGGCTGCTAGTCCCCGCTCCTTTCGGGCGCAGAGCCTCGCCGGGGAGTGCGCCCCGTGGTTCACGGTTCGGCCGGGCGGTCCGCTCTCTTGGAACGGGAGGGCGCGACAGTCCGAATCAGCACGATGGACGAGCGTTAGCCGAGGCCGGGGCCCGTTCGAGCTGGAGCGAGCCACGTCCTGATGGCGTCGAGCTTGCTCGAGATGCCCGGTGAAACCACCTGTTCGCGGATGGCTTCGACCTCGTCAGCGGAGAGCGTCCAGCTCAAGGAGGCCTCACCCTTGAACTCGAAGATGGTGGTCATGAGGGAGTTCGGGGCGAATCCCGCAAGCCGGAACAGCGACCGGGTCCCCTCCAGTTGCGCGTCGTTGCGGAAGAGCATGACGGAGTCGCGGGCGGCGAGGAGCCCCTCGGGCGGCGAAGTGATCCCCTCCAGACCGCGCTGCAACGCGAGCGAGGCCTCGCGCTGCCGCACTCGGGACGCCTCGACGTCCGTCTCCGGGTTGACCGAGAGCTCGGAGACGTTGTCCCGTATCTGTACCACCAGCACTCGGGAGACCTGGGTCTTGAGCCACTCGAACCGCTCCGCGAGGAGCTTCTCGAGCCAGCCGCAGGCCAGCTCGAGGCCGTAATTGTCGAAGTAACCGGCGTCCACCACGCGCCGGCGAGCGAGGGTCGGGAGCACGGCGGCGGGGCTCACGTAGGGGAAGGCGGCCGAAAGCCGTGCCGCGGTGGATAGGCGAATGCTCCCCCAGCGTTCCGGGAACAGCCGCGACGCGTGATAGGCGGTGCGGGAGGCGAGGCCCTCGAGCGGCTGGGCGCCGGACTCTTCGCTGGACAGCCAGAGGACCCGGTGATCGGTGACGGGGGAGAGGTCGAGGTTTCCGATGAGGAACCGACGGCCGTCCTCCACCATCATGGGCGAGAAAAGGAGGGAGGGGAGCCCGCCGCGACCCTCCAGGTCTCTCAGTTCCCCGAACGGGGTGGCCATCTCCACCCCTAGCCTCTCCTTGAGGCGGCGTTCCATCACCGAGGAAAGCGCCTCGCCGCGGTTCCAGGCGCTCTCGCCGGGCCAGAAAGCGCGGGGGAGGTCCTCGAAGACCATCGTGCGCGCGACATCGGTGAGTGCATCGAGTTCGCCGACCGCGCGGCAGAGGTCCGACCCGCTGGGTGGATGGGGCACACGCAGCGACGCGATCCAGGCGGCCGCTCCGACCATGCCGCCGGAGGCGCCGGTCAAGAGTCGAGTGGCGGCGCAGAACCCTTCGATGGAGGTGAGCCGCCCGAGGATGCCGGCGGTCCAGGTTGCCGATCGGAGGCCCCCCCCGCTCACGCAGACCAGCACCAGGGCGCGCGGCCCTCCGTTGGTCCAGGTGCTGCAGAGTTGATCCCAGGGAAGCGGTGCGGGCGTTGGGGATGCGGAGGCGTGGGGAGGCGGGTAGGGCTTGGGGGTCCGGTAATCGACGTTCAGGTCTCGAATCCGGAGCTTGTGCATCCGGAGGCCACCGATCGTGAGGCCGACGATGAGCGCCAGCCACGCGAGAGTGGAGCTGCCGAGAAAGAACAGAAGGGCTCCGTAAACCGACACGACGAGCGCGATCAAGAAGGAGATGCCCACCGCGGGAGTGGCCCGGCGGCGGAGCACGGCCCAGGCGATCACCATGAGCACCGCTCCGAGGAAGGCGGAGAGGTGTGCCAGCGGATCCGCGGCGGCCTTGGGAACGAGCTCCGCGATGGGCGCAGCCCAGGGCGCGCCGATGGGCCGGATGCCGAACACGAGGGCCCAGGCGACCATCCCGCCCGCGACCACGCCGGCCAGGAAGAGCCCGACCGGGGCCCGAGCGGTCACCGGCTTCGAACCCGGCGTCCTGATGGTCGGGGTGATTCGTACGGCGTAGGTCGCCGGGGAGCCCGCCCCCGACGCGATCGCGCGATCATGGGAGGCGCGCAGAAGGGCGCAGAGGAGCATCAGTCCCGCCCAAGCCCCCGAGGCCCACGCCCCGAAGCCCGGTAGGTCCAGTCCTCTCGGCCAGAGCGGTCGGCCGTCCCGGAGCAACCAGGCGACGAGAAACACTTCGGCAGCAAGGAGGGTGACGGCCGCGCCCGCGACGAAACGGTGGAGCGCCCGTTCATGCCAGAACAGTCGAGGAATCCCCATGCCGCGGAGCCCACCGAGCAGGATATAGACCACGAGTGAGAGCGCGGCGAGGAGGAGGGGAAACTCGAGCAAGAGCAGGATGACCGAGGCGAGCGGGGCAAGGAACACTGGGCACCTCCACGACAACGACTCAAAATGAACGATGGAGCAGTCTCGTGTGCACCTCTTGATCGTCGTCCTCCTTCTTAAGTTCTCTTTTGCGGAGGGACACCACAGGTAAATCGAGCCTCGAACTTCGCGCGGGGGGATAACACCCCGCGGCCACCCAAGGGACTTGCCCGGTGATGATCGATGCGTTGAGCGCTCGTCCGAGCTCGCTCAGTCGCCGGCTCGTTTGGAAGAAGCTGCTCGCCCCTGTTCCCGTTAGCCTGGGCCGCAAGGACCTCCCCGGAAGGGGAGCGCTTCGAGGGACGTCATGGGCTCGCATCCGCTCCGCTCGTCCCCCCACGGGTGGGTGGTCTACGAGGCGGTGACCCTCCCCGAAGACCCGGGGGTAGAGGCGCCGGGAGGGACCTCCATTGCGTCGAGTGCCTGCTCGAAGCATTCGAGCGGTGCGGCCGTGATCCCGGCGCCGATTTGCCCGATTCCAGCCAGCCGATGGGCGATCCCGGTATTGATGGTGGGGGGCCGGTTGAGGTCCACGACCCGCCGCGCGTCGATCCCGGTGGGGGCCCCGCGGAAGTCGAGCGCGGGAATGGTGAACTCCGGGTGTTCGCCCTCGCAGATGGCGTACATCCGCCCCGTCCCCTCGAGGGCGGAGGTGGCACTCCCCCCCACGAACCGGACGATGGCCGGGGCGGCGGCGAGGCTCATCCCGCCGAGGCCGACGGTCTCGGTGATGGCGCTGTCGCCCATGTCGCGGGCGGCATCGGTGGGGCGGTAGCCGGCAAAGAACAGCCCCTCGACCTCGGGGGCGGGGGCGGTGAACCAGCGACCCGGTAAGCCGGAGAGCTGGACGCCGAACTCGGTGCCGTTCCGGGCCATCGCCGTGCAGAGGGTGCTCCCCGGCACCCCGGCGGCGGCGTCGACGGCGAGCTTGCAGGCGGCCATGGAGAGGTTCAGGAAGAAGTGATCGTTCACCGAGAGGCGATCGAGGAGGGCGAGCTGCACCTCCTGGGGGATCCGGGCGATCATGCTCTACGCGCAGCACGAGGTGATCCGGGACCTCGTCCTCGCCTGGCTGGCCAAGGACGGCGAGCTCCGCTTCGGGGCCGAGGCGGTGGCCCTGACCGGGCTCAAAGAACTTGCTCTATCGGGGTCGTGCGGCCCGAGCGTCCGGGGGTCAACCCCTCCGTTCGATCGACTCCCACTCCCCGGTTCGCCATCGCAAGGACCGGCGGACACGATGGACCCAAGGCCGACGAGCGCCGCGGAGGTCCCTACCTACCGTTCATGCCGCGCCGTACAGCTCGAGGCACTCCTCCTCCAGTACCCCACCGATCACCTCGATAGTCACGGGAGATCGATCGACAATCTCGCGCGCGCTGACGAGGATCCGTGCCCTGCCGAGGGCTGCAGTCTTCTCGATGGAGGCGCCGAAGACGATGGCGCTCAGGTTGGACCAGACGGCCAGCGAGGAACACATCGGGCACGGCTCGCAGGTGGAGACGAGGACTCCACCCGAGAGGTCAGCCGAGCCCCAGGCGCGTACCGCGTCGCGGATCGCGTTCACCTCGGCGTGCAATGAGGGGTCGCCTTCGGAGGCGGCCGTGTCGTGGCGGCAGGAGAGAACGCTCTCGCCGAGTACCACCGCTGCGCCGTAGCCCTTGTTGCCGGTGACGAGGGAGGCTCGAGCCTCCGCGATCGAGGACCGCATGAGCTTCTCGAACTCCATGCGCACGATCTGCTCCTTGCAGTTCTGCGAGTGCGGCCGGATCTGGGAGTAGTCGCGGATGAAGCGGAAGCGAGGATCGAACCAGGAGAGGAACGCCTGCGTGGATCGCTCGTAGGCCCCCTTGCACACCGTCCGTGTGTCGAGGCCCAGGCGAATGCACGCCTCGAGCGTGGGGCAGGCATTCATGGAAAGCCAAGTCACCTGCGACTCGGACTCCGACACGACGGGCAAATCCTCGCGACGAAGCCCCAGATACTCGAAGAACAGGATCTCGAAGAGCGAGCGAGGCGTCAAAGGCGACCGCCGGCGATGGGCGGCGTGCTCCGTTAGCCACCTCAGGCGCTTTGCGGAGGTCGCGGCTTCGATCTCTCGGAGCGGCTTCTCCCTGAGTATCCTCGCGTGCTCTTCGACCGAGCGTTCGAGACCGGGGTACACGACCAGAGGATACTCGCTGCCACCCCGGGGACAATATCCCCGCGGCAGGTTTGCCGTTCCCCTCCCCGTACCTGCCGGTTCTTGTCGCGCAGGGAGTGCTTCACCGGAGGGGAGGCAGCCTTTGCGGGCCGCGCAAGGGCCGCTCCGATCGTTTAGACACCTGCCTTGACGAGTGGAGCCGGCGCTCAAACCTCGCGTCCCCACGCTTCCTCGAAGAGCGGCTGGACGCCGTCACCCTTGCGTACCTCGCGCCTCCCCTTCGATGCACGGCGTGCCCGGAACGCGCCATCCATCGAGCGCTTCGAGGTGCTCGCGCGAGCGGAGCTTCTGGCGCGCACGCTGGGCGTCGAGCTCGGCGTGGTGGGGGAATGGGTCCCCGAGGAGGAGCTGGTGCGAGTCCGCGCCTTCTACGGCCCCTGGCGGGCGGAAGCGCTGCGGGACGTCACCTCCTCGACCGCCGGGCCTCATGGCATGGTTCCACATGCACTCGAGACGCCGGTGGTGGTCGGAGACCCGTCGCGCGAGATCCGCTTCACTCCGCGCGAAGTGCTGATGAAACTATGAGTGAAGAGCACCATCGCGGCACCCATGGCCGGGAAGAAGCGGCCCTGCCGGGTACTCGAGGTCAACACCCGGGCGGTGCGGCGGTTCACCGAGGACGAGGTGAGCTTCGTCTGGTCGATGGCCAGCGTCCTCGCCACCTCCGACCTAATGCTCCGTGACCCGGGGCTCAGTCTCGACCGCTTGCGGATGAGCTTCACGACCTCTACTGATATGACCATCGAGAGCCGTGAGAGAGGAGCAGGCCGAGCCGAAGGCGCTCGCCCCCAAGAAGAAGAACGGGTAGTCGGCTAGACCTGATGACGCGCCGCGCACCATCTTGACCCACGTGACCAGCCGGGCAGTTTGGAGGAGCAGGCGTTTGCAGGGGGGTGGTACGTCACGGAGAGGCGGTGGCGCGTCTCGCCGAGTGGCGGCCCGCGAATACCGATCTGGTTCGCACGCACAGGCGCGGCGACCGGTGAACGTCGATGCCGGGGAGAGGAGAACCCATGCCGGAGCATGACCGGCGGAGGACGTGGCTCCAGTTTGCGGACGAGGTGGACCGAGCCTACGACCGAGTCCGCGAGCTGCGGGTGACACCCGTCGCATCGACGCCTGCGGCGCTGGAGCTGGAGGTGGAGCGGCGGTTTCCGCTCGATCGCCCGGCGACACCGGAGGCGCTGCTCACCGCTGCGAGCGAGCTCCTGCGGGAGCATCTCGTCCACGTGACCCACCCACGCTACTTCGGGCTCTTCAACCCGAGCGTGCGCGAGTCGGCGGTCCTGGGCGACGCACTCGTCGCCCTCTACAACCCGCAGGTCGCTGTCCGGGCGCACGCGCCCGCCGCCGCAGCGATGGAGCGGCACGTGCTGCGGGCCCTGGGGCGACTCGTCGGGTTTGAGGAACCGGACGGATCCTTCTTCACCTCCGGTGGGCAGGAGGCGAACCTCGCCGCAGTGGCCGCTGCCCTGGCGCAGTTCCATCCCGACCATGCGCAGAAGGGGTTGGCCGCGCTGCCCTGCCGCCCGGCGCTCTACGTCAGCGCCGAGGCGCACGATTCCTTCGTGAAGATCGGGCGCCTCACAGGACTCGGCACCGACGCGGTCCGCCGGATGCCAGTGGGACCGGGGCTGGCCATGGATGTGACCGCCCTGGCGCAAGGTATCGCGCAAGATCGGGCGTCGGGACTCGCACCGCTCCTGGTCGTGGGAACCGCCGGGACCACGGCGGGCGGGGCCATCGACCCCCTCCCCGAGGTTGCGGAGATCGCGGCTCGAGAGGGATGCTGGTTTCACGTGGACGCGGCGTGGGGTGGGATTGCCGCTCTGTCGCCGCGGTTGCGGCCGCTGCTCAGGGGTATCGAGCGTGCTGACTCCGTCACCTGGGATGCCCACAAGACACTGGCGGTGCCCATGGGGGCCGGGATGTTCTTTTGCCGTCATCCCGCGGCCCTCGGGCGTGCCTTTGGCGTCTCCGCCTCCTACATGCCTGCGCAGGGTGGCGAGCCCTACACCACCACGCCACAGTGGTCTCGCCGGGCCATCGGGGTGAAGGTGTTGCTGTCGCTCGCGGAGCTCGGGTTCGAGGGCTGGCGCGATCTCGTGGAATGGCAGGTGCGGATGGCAGATCGCCTCCGCCAGCGCCTCGCCGAGGCGGGCTGGCGAGTCGTCCACCCCACGCCGCTGCCGCTCGTCTGCTTCCAGCCAGGGGAAGGTGCCCCGCCGATGGACCTCGCCCGCGCCGCCGCACTGGTTCAGGAGCGAGGGCGGGCGTGGATCTCCCTCGCTCGGATCGCTGGGGAGACGGTCCTCCGAGCCTGTATCACCAGCTTTCGAACCGACGAGCGCGATCTGGACGTCCTCCTCGAGGAATTGGCGGAGACCCGAATAGCGGCGAGCGGCTGACCGATCATGAAGTTCGGCCGCACGCTCACCGGCAAGCTTGTCGTCGGGGTCGAGTTTCTCCGGTGATGAGCTCAACTTCGGGACCTGCGCTGCTGCAATGAACATGGGCATGGTTTCTGCCCGCGGGAGCGAAGCGTACCCCGATACCCTTCCGACCGCCGTCCAAGACCAGCACTGGTACGTGATCAGCTTCCAGGCCGGCGGGTCGCTTCCCCATATCTATCTGTCTTCGGGTGGCACGGAGTACGTCTTCGACGTGTACGCCGACTGCAACGGCGGCAGCGTGGGCTGCGCCAGCCTCGGCCAGGTTGACTGGACCGACAACCCTGCCAACGGATGTACCTCCGTCTCGTCGCCCACCTTCTACGTTCGTGTTCGCCCGCTCACCCCGAACTATGCGTGTGCATCGTATATACTGACGTTGAGCGACTGATCTTCTTGACGAACACCTCGAGCATGGCGACGGCGGGCGGGCCTGCGGTTCGGCCCGCCCGTCGTGTTCTCCCGTCCTTTCGGTCCCCTCGTCCTCCGGACGGCCGCTCTTGGCACGTTCGAGAAAAGCACGGTCTGGCTCGGGCAACGACTTCGGGTGCGTTTCCAGAAACGGTGAGGCGGAGCGTATCGCCGCTCGGTGCGGCAACGAACTGATCCTGTTCGACCGTGGGCGCCTGTGGGTCACCGGGGACGACGGTGTGGAGAGCCGGCTGCATGCGGTCGCCTCGAGGGAGTTCGAGCTGTTCACCGGCAAGCCCGCATCCGCACTCGGGCTCGTGACATTCAGCCCGCCGCATCACTTCGGCCTGGTCGAGGCGTAGCGACCTCGGTCAGCACGACCGGGAGAACGGGCCCTCTCCTGCCACACGGTGCGACAACCTCGTGAGATTCCCATGAGCGTTCCGAACCTCATCGAAGCCTCGGTACCGCTGGTCGCCGGCCTTCTCGCAGCATGGCTCGGCTTCCGGTGGACTGGGAGCGCGTCCACCTATATGCGCCACCTGCGATGGCTGGGGCCGGCGCTCACGGCTTTCGGGGTCTGGCAGATGGGCTCCGCGGTTACGGCGAAACCCCCGGGAATCACCGCCACGAGCATTGCCACGGCGATGCGGAGTCAGCTCTCCCCGCCCTGGACGATCGACGAGGTCACCCGAGGAGACAGCGTGGATGCCGTGGGCAAGCACGTGCTCATCCGCGCCACGATCACCCGCCCACCGCCCAGCGAGTCAGACCGGGAGCGGCTGCTTGGCGAGCTGTTCAAGCAGGCCCGGATCAGGCTGTGCCGCAGCGAGCCTACCCGTACCTGGCTATTGCAAGGCATCGGATTCGAGTACGAGTACACGATGGGCGGGAAGACCTTCTCGCCAGTGATCGTGGTGCAGAAGGACTGCGAGTGACCGCCGCACACCCTTGAGCGGGGCGTCCAACGGCAACACCCCACCCTCAAGGCGTCGCCCGACTCGAGCTTGTTCTACGGAGTTGGGGTTTCCGCATCGGTGTGAGCTCGCCGACGCGTGCCTCCGTTAGGGTCCCCGGTAGCCTGGGGCTAAGGGCCGTCTGAAGTGGCGTCTCCATTCGGGTGGCCCTTGTCTGGGGTCGGTCGCGTCCCCGAACCGAGGGCGACTTGTGATGGGCCCACCAAGTCGATCCGTGAGGTCGGTCTCGAGGTGAGGAGAGCGCGGCTAGCGAGTGCGGAGCACACGGCAGCGAAGGCCAGTTGCTTCGGTCTCGGCGCTTCAGGGGGCGAAGCACCGGTCGAGAGCGGCCCGGAACGTGCCGGCGATTGACCCCCACTCGCCTGGACGCCACACTTCCTTCGTGCCCGGTCCCACCTCGCCGCTCCTCCAGAACGTCCATGCCCGCGCGGTCCGTGATCTGGGCGGCCACTGGCGTGCCATCGTGGACCCCTACGAGAATGGGTACCTCGACTACCGCGGCCAGCCGCACACGGCCGAGGGCTATTTCGTCGATCGCAAGCCGGCCTCGCCGAGCGATCGCGTCGAATACGACTTCGATCGCGCCGAGAGCTTGGTCGTGCCCGGGGACTGGAACTCGCAGCGCCGCGAGCTGTTCCTCTACGAGGGGACGGTCTGGTACCGGAGGCGCTTCGAGGCGGCGCGCGCGCCGGGTCAGCGCACCTTCCTCCACTTCGGCGCCGCGAACACCCGGGCTCGCGTCTATCTCGACGGCGTGCTGGTGGGCGAGCATCGCGGTGGCTTCACTCCGTTCGACCTCGAGGTCACTGACCGGCTGGGGACCGGGGAGCACTCTCTCGTGGTGCAGGTCGACGACCGCCGCCGCCCTGACGCGGTGCCGGCCCTGAACACCGACTGGTGGAACTACGGCGGGCTGACCCGCGAGGTCCTGCTCGTCGAGGTACCGGAGACGTTTCTCCGCGACTACGAGGTTCGGCTCGAGCCGACGCGGCCGGATCGCCTGTCAGGATGGGTGAAGCTCGATGGCCCGGCGCGGCGGCAGCAGGTGACGATCTCCATCGCCGACGCCGGCGTGCGCACGGTGGTGTCCACGGACGCGGATGGGTTCGCCCCGTTCGAGGTCGATGCTCGGCTCGAGCGCTGGTCGCCGGAGCGACCACGGCTCTACCCGGTCGAGATCGTCGCGGGTGCCGATCGCATCGTGGACCGTATTGGCTTCCGCACGATCGAGGCGCGCGGGACGGAGATCAGGCTCAACGGCCAGCCAGTGTTTCTGCGGGGCGTCAGCCTCCACGAGCAGGCGCCGCTGCGCGAGGGGCGAGCCCACGGCGAGGCCGACGCCCGCACTCTGCTGGGCTGGGCGCAAGAGCTGGGTGCCAACTTCGTCCGCCTGGCGCACTACCCCCACGACGAGCACACCGTTCGCCTGGCGGACGCGATGGGGCTCATGCTCTGGGCTGAGATCCCGGTCTACTGGACCATCGACTGGGAGAGTTCGGATGCATTCGAGGACGCCCGTAGCCAGCTCGAGGAGCTCGTCGCCCGCGACCGCAACCGGGCGAGCGTGATCATCTGGTCGGTCGGGAACGAGACTCCGCCGACCGCGCCCCGGCTCAGCTTCCTGCGGGAGCTCGTGAGCCGCGTTCGGCGGCTCGACCCCACGCGGTTAGTGAGCGCGGCGCTGGAGCGGCGCGAGGTGGATCCGCTGACACAGCGGATCGACGATCCGCTCGGTGCCGACCTGGATGTGCTGGGCTGCAACGAGTACCTCGGCTGGTATGAAGGCCTCCCCGATCGGCCCGACGGGGTCCGCTGGGAGACGCCCTACCGGAAGCCGCTCGTCATGACCGAGCTCGGAGCGGACGCCCTGGCCGGCCACCACGGTACCTCGCTCACGCGCTGGACCGAGGAGTACCAGGCGGCGGTCTATGATCATCAACTGCGGATGCTCGAGGGGATCCTCTTTCTGGCGGGGATGAGCCCCTGGATCCTGACGGACTTCCGGTCGCCGCGACGGACCCTGCCGGGCATCCAGGACGGCTGGAACCGCAAGGGCCTCATCTCCGATCGTGGCGAGCGCAAGCTAGCGTTCGGGATCCTGCAGCGGCACTACCGGAAGCTGTCGGGGCGTTGAGGAGCCGGGCGATTCTTCCCCGGCGGGCCAGGATCGCCTCGTGGACCCCGCCGGTGCGCGCGTCCATGGCGTCTGCGAGCGGGGGGCATCGGCGAGCTCGCTTCGACCCACCGCGCCTTCGTCGACCCCGCCTTGGCAGCCGCTCTGGCATGCTGCCGTGCGGACCTTCCGCACCCGCTTCGACCGCCTGACCGGTGCTCCCCCCCGGGCCTTCTGTGGCTCTTTGGCGGCGCCCTCGTCTCGGCGCTCGCCACCTTCGTCCTACCCTTCCTGAGGCTGTTCCTCACCTCGCGCGGCCTTGGGGTAAGGGAGACCGGTCGCATGGCGGCGCTCTATGGGGTGGGGATCCTCGGGGCGGGGCCGCTAGCGGGAACCCTGGCCGATCGGATCGGCCGCCGCCCCACGATGATCGGTTGCCTCGTCTGCGCCAGTGCCGCCACCGCGCTCCTTGCGGTGGTCACCTCTCTACCCGCGATGGTGGGCGCGGTGTTGCTCGTTGGGGTGAGCGCCGCCTCCTACCGACCGGCGGCCATGGCCCTCGTCGCCAACGTCGTCCCGGCCGAGGGGCGGACGCGCGCTTACGGCGTGCTCCGGTGGGGCAACAACCTCGGCCTGGCAGTCAGCTCGGTCCTCGGCGGCGCGCTCGCCTCGATCGGCTAGGACAAGGCTGTTCCTCGTGGACGCGAGCACCACCCTCGCCTTCGCGCTCATCGTCGCCTCCCGCGTCCCCGAAACGCGGCCGCTGCATCCCGAGCGGGAGAGCGCGCACACAGCTCCGAGCGTTGGGACGCTATTTCAGGACCGCCTCTTCCTCGTCTTTCTCGCCCTCCACTTCCTCTTCGTGCTGCCGCTCTGGCAGTTCCAGGTGACGCTCCCGATCGCCATGGCGCGAGAGGGCCAAGGGCCGGCGGTCTTCGGCCGCGTGCTGGCGGAGAACGGGATCCTGATCACGCTTCTGCAGCCCTCGTTTTCCGCCTGGGTCACGCGCCGCGACCCCGCCCGCCTCTTCCGCGGGTGTGTTCATCGTCGGGCTCGGGTACTTCGTCTACGCCCTCTGCCACGGCGCGGCCGCCTTCCCACTCGCCACCGGAGCGTGGAGCATCGGGGAGATCGTGTTCATGCCGGTGGCCTCAGCGACGGTGGCCGCCCTCGCCCCCGCGGGGCTGCAGGGGCGCTATCAGGGGGCCTGGAGTTTCGCCCCCGGAGTGGGGATGACCACCTCGCCGGTTCTCGGTGCCGCGATCATGAGCCGGTTCGGCGCAGTGGCGCTCTGGACCTCGTGCCTGGTGGTGGGAGCCGCGGCATCGGCAGCGTTTCTGTCGCTCGCAAAGAGGATCCGGGAGCGCATGGCCACGGCGGCCTAGCGGAGTGGCGCGGGCGCCAGCCGCTTGTTACCTCCCCCTGGTGACCTCCGGCGTCGTGAACTCGATCAACGCTTCGCGCGGTGGCGTGCCCAAGCTGCCGGTGCCCGAGGCCTTCGTCGGTGCCCAGGGGCTCGCGGGCGACCAGCACCGTTGGCGAGGCCATGGTGGCCCGCAGCGAGCGGTGTGTCTCTACGCCCTCGAGCGGATCGAGGCGCTGCGCGGCGAGGGGCACCCCATCGAGCCGGGTGGCGCCGGGGAGAACCTTACGCTCTCGGGGGTGGACTGGAGTCTGCTCACGCCGGGCGCGGAGCTCCGCGTCGGGGAGGTGCACCTGCGGGTCACCAGCTACACCGACCCCTGCAGCAAGATCGCCGGCTGCTTCGCGGGCGGCGCCTTCGAGCGCATCTCGCAGGAGCTCCATCCCGGTTGGAGCCGAGTCTACGCGAGCGTGGTCGCCCCGGGCGTGGTGGAGGTCGGCGACCCGATCGTGCTCCTCGGTCCAGCGCTCTGAGTAGAGCCGCGCCTCGCCGAAGTATGGACGAGCACCCGGTGGAGGACGGTGAACGGACAGCTCGTCATCGGGGATCCCCGGGACGGTTACGGAATGCTCGAGCGGAAGGGTGGCTCTCGACCCTCAGGACGCCGGATGGGACACTTGCACCCCTCCCGCTGTGGCATCGGCCGCCGAGTAGGGGCGGCCCTCAGGGCGGGACCCATCCGGACGTGGAGGCGACCGTGAAGACCCGAAAGCTCATCGCCGGGGTGCTGGTGGTTGTCGCGGTCGGCGCCTGCAAGAGGCCGGGGGGAGCGTCCCCCCGGGCCGAGGCCGTCGGTGCGTCCCCGGCCCCTTCGGGCGAAGGCGGATGCCAGAACGACAGCGAGCGAGACCTCGAGCAGGTCACGAACTGCTTCTATCTGGGTCACCCCTCGGATCCGTGGCACTTCCTCTCGAGGGAGTCGCAGTTCGAGGTCGGGACTCGCGACGGTTTCAACAAGGCCTTCGCCAAGCCGAGCAACTGGAGAGGCAAGTCGGTGACGGTCCTCGGGGTGGAGTCGAGGGACGGGCAGGTGTTCGGCCGGGTCGGGGTTGTGTACGAGGTCGCGCGGAAGGGCGGGAAGCAATGTACGGAGGTGGGAACGAAGTCGTGGAGGCAGGAAGCCGGTGCCTGGCGTCGAGTCCTTCTCCGCAAGGAGGAGGAGCTCGCCGACCAACAGTTCCAGGCCGGAGACTACTCCGAGTCGGTGGCCACGGCCGAAAAGTGGCTGGGCCTCGATCCCTTTTCCGTCGAGGCGTACAAGAGGCTCGTGTTCGCGCTCCAGCGAGGGGGGCACAGTTCGCAGAGCTCCCGCTCGCTCGCGGATACGCTGGGCGCGGCTCTGGCGCTCAATCCGGCCGACTCGGTGGTCCTGTTCATGACGGTCAGCTGGGCGGAGGACCCGGACGTCGGTGAAACGCTGTTCGAGAGGTTCGCCGCGGACGACTGCGTCCGAGAGGAGGCGGCAGTCAACCTCGCGTTTCGGATGAGCCCTGAGCGCCGCCTCGCCTTCTTGGAGAAGCTGGGGACGACGTCGCCGAGACTCCAGATGCAGCTGGTGGACGCCTTGCTGCAGCTCGAAGACCGCGAGCGGCTCCGCACGGTTCTGACGCCCGACCTGGACAAGGAGATCCGCGCGCAGCTCGAGAAGCAGGACGACGCCAGCGCTGCCTTGTGGTCCGTCACCATGGGGGAAGCCTGGCTATTGTTGAGGAACCGCGAGGCGGCGAAGGCGTGGGCCGCCTACGCCGGCAGCCGGGATCCGAGCCACCCCGGGGTCGCCAATCTGCTACGTCGGACCAAAGAATGACGGCGCCCGAGTTCAGCCCCGGCCTCCCGAAGGCGTGCGCCAATCCGAGGTCCAGCACCTTCACCTGTCCGTCCTGGCAGAGGAATATGTTTCCCGGAGTGAGATCCCGATGGACCACTCCTCGCTCGTGAGCGTGAGCGAGTCCCTTTCCGACCTCGATGGCGATGCGGAGGGCCTCCCGCACGCTCATCGAGCCCTGGTCGAGGCGCTTCGCCAGCCTCTCTCTTCCCGGGACCTGGGCAGCCGCTCCCTCCTCAGACCCGAGCATCCTGACGCTCCAGAGGGCCGAGTTGTGGCGAGCGAGGGGTCACCTGGGGCGACCGAGAAGGCGCCTGTATCCACGGACGTCCGTACGGCGAAAACAAACCTCGGTGCCCATCTGGTACAGCAAGGGAATCGAGGTCGGCCCCTTGGGGAGATCCCCTCTAGGAAGCGGCGCTCGCCGGTGAGGTCGCTATTCGGCCTAGGAGACCATGAAGGCGACCGAGATCAGACTCGCCGCGGCGTGGTGGGTCCTACGGATCGTGCTCGGCACCGGACTATTCCTTGCGGGCCTCGACAAGTTTTTTGACGTCCTCGCGAATTGGTCCATGTACCTCAGCCCCCTGGCCGGGCGCTTACTCCCCCTGGCGGAGCCGGTTCTACTGCGCGTTATCGGGATCCTGGAGATGGCGCTCGGCCTCGGCATCCTCACTCACTGGACGAGGGCCGCGAGCTACCTCATGGCCGCCTGGTTACTGGCCATTGCCATCAACCTGGCTGTCACCGGGAATTTCTGGGACCTCGTCCTGCGCGATGTCGAGATCGCGACCTCCGCATTTGTGCTCGGCCGTCTCACCGCATGGCGACGGGAGGCAACTCTGGCGGAGTCGCAGCAATCGGGGGCGTTCAGTGACGGGGTTGTGACACGGAAGCTCGAGGGCGGGCCTCGAACCCGCCCGGCGTAAACGGGAGGAAGTGATGAGACGAATCCTGTGGGTGGCTCTCACCGCCATTCTGGTGCTGCCCTTTACGGCGCTGGCCGAAACCTGGCAGAACGCTCCGTTAATCGATCAGATGTGCAGCGCGAAGTTCAAGGCAGATCCTGACAAACATCCTGTATCCTGCGCCTTGAAGTGCGCTTCCAGTGGGTATGGCATCTTCACACCGGGAGGCGAGTACCTGAAGTTTGACAAGGCCGGGAACGACAAGGCCCTCGCCGCGCTCAAGGCGACCAAGAAGAAGGATCACGTTCGTGCCGACGTCACCGGAGAGCTGAAGGGTGACACGATCCAAGTGTCCTCGCTCACGATTCCGGACTGAGCTCTCCTGGGACTCGGATCTCGGGACGGACGGAGTCCCGGGCCGTAGCGGGGCGTCTTCCTGGCCAATGCCGCGGGCAGCGCCAGGGCAGAAGCGTATCCCGCTCAACGTCAAAAAATCTTTGGTGGCCTCGAGGGCCTGGTTCGTGAGCCGCGTTGGCGGCAACCCGATCTGGCCTGGGGCCGGATGGGTTTCTCCTGTTAGCGATCCTCTACTCCTCGTGTCTCAACCGATGACCTACAGTGAATGTATTGGGGAAGTCGCGCAGGTGAGCTGCGGGCACCGCGGGTTAAAGGCTTGGCAATCCCCTGTCGATCGGTTTTCCGAGCTTCTTTGGCGATCCACCAGTCGAGGACATGGAGGCAGAGGACATGGAGGAGATCACCCCGCGTTCGGACGCCTATTTCATGGGGACCGGAAGCCGGATGGAAACCGCCCTCGCGAGCGCAACGGCCATCCGCCACATCATGACGTACGACAACGTTCCGGACCAGGTCGCAACGATAGGCCTCGCTCTCGGCGGCTACCAGGTTCCCAACATCACGGTCACGACGCCCTAGCAAGGCACCCCAGTCCCCAGCCGCGAGCCCATCCGGATCGCACCGACGCAGCCCTCGGGCTCGCGTCGCTCGCGAACAACCTGAGCAGCGGCGGAAACAACGCGGGGCAGACGGCACAGCAGGCCATGCAGGCAGCCCCAACCGGAGGGGCGGGAAACCCGCGAGCCAGCAGGGCCAGCAAGGCGGCTCGCAGGGGACGATCAACCAGGCCGCCCAGACCGTGCAGAACGCTTTGGACCTGTTCAAGAAGAAGTAGCCGACGAAGCTCCCCAACTTCAGCTGGGGCCACGCCACTGTCGGTCCCGGAAGCGAACCTCATGCACCGAGAGCGACCCCACCGGCCCTGGGCGGCGCCGAGGACGAACACGATTTGGCCTCGCCGCATTCTAGCTTGTCGCCGATCCTTTGCAGTGCGGTCCCCTGACCACGCCCACCGCGGCCTGTAGGAGGCTCGACCCGCCGGTACCAGAGCAACGCCATCGGCGCCGACCGAGACGTACTCTGCACAGAATCCTCCCTTTCGGGCCCGTGCCCGCTGTTCTCCCTCGGTCGTCCCTTGTTCCTCATGCGGTCCTCTTCCGCCGATCGGTCGTTCGGGGGGCTGGGTGAGCGGGATGATCTCCATGGTCGCCATGGGGTGTAAAGGAGCAGCGATTCGACGATCGCCTGCATCTCGGCGCTGTAATCGCAAGTGCCAGGGGGTTCCCCTTGCTCTCGAGCGGGGCGAGTGCTTGCCCCAGATTCGGCAAGTCCTCACCGTGAGTCGACGAACCTGATGCCTTGCCCGGGCAGGTACTCCCTCACAGGACCAGAGGCAGAGCCGAACTTCGCGAATATGTCGCCTCACCGAGGCAATCCCACCGTTAGCCCCATGAGGGGAGAAGACTCGATAACCTGAATGTACGTGCTTCAGACCCGTAGGTCCGGAGTGTCGACACACTGAAGGACACTAGTCATGAGGGATCCAGAGTCAGACGGCTTATCTCGCCGACGTGCATTGGAGGTGTTGGGGTTTGCCGGGGGAGCGGCGCTAGTTGGGCGTCTTCCGCACTTTGCCAGCGACCCTAGAGTTGCGCTGACCAAAGTCAGCGCGACAGCAGGACCTAACACCTTCGGTCCGACGAAGCAGATCGATGCCGTACCCCTCAACGTTGGGTACGCTGAAGTGGGGCCTGCCGACGGGCGCCCGGTAGTGCTCTTGCACGGGTGGCCCTACGACATTCACAGCTACATCGACGTTGCACCTCTGCTGGCATCGAAAGGGTACCGGGTGATCGTGCCATATCTCCGCGGCTATGGCACGACACAGTTCCTGTCCAGTGCAACGCCCCGAAACGGCCAGCAATCGGCGGTCGCGGCGGACATTATCGCCTTCATGGATGCTCTCAAGATCGACAATGCGATCCTGGGCGGATTTGATTGGGGCGCCCGCACCGCCAACATCATCGCGGCCGTCTGGCCCGGCCGCTGCAAGGCCCTCGTTTCGGTGAGCGGTTACTTGATCGGTAATCAGGAGGCCGGCAAGGTCCCCTTACCGCCGCAGGCCGAGTTCCAATGGTGGTACCAATACTATTTTGCAACCGACCGCGGCCGGGACGGGTACGACAAATACCGGCGTGACTTTGCAAAGTTGATCTGGCAGCTTGCGTCTCCAAAGTGGTCCTTCGATGATGCTACATTCGAGCGCACCGCAGCATCCTTCGGCAACCCGGACCATGTGGAAATCGTCATCCACAACTATCGTTGGCGACTCGGGCTGGCCAAAGGCGAGCCGCGCTTTGACGAGCTGGAGGGGCGGCTTGCCGAGGCTCCAGCCATCAACGTGCCGACCATTACACTCGAAGGCGATGCGAACGGGGCGCCCCATCTGGAGTCGAGCTCCTACGCCAAGAAGTTCTCGGGCAGGTACGAACACCGGACCGTGAAGGGCGGCGTGGGACACAATCTTCCCCAGGAGGCTCCGAAGGAGTTTGCCCAGGCCATTATCGATGTCGATCGTTCTTGATCGGGATTGGAAGTCGTCGGGCAAATTCATTGGGGTGGCTGCCGACGCGCGGCATTGGGCGGTGCAGCAGGTCAATTTCATCAGGCCTCGCTGCGAATCGCGAACGCGAGCCGCGGTTTGAGGGTGCCTCGGTCGTCGCTCCCTCGGGTCGTTCGCGGTGCGATTGAGTACCCAATTGGAGACCTGGGGCACCGGAAAGGGCGGCTCGAATAGCCTCCGAACAGGACGGTACGTAAGACGGGGGGGCGTGATCCCGCTTGCCTCTCGGCCGCTCGAAATCGGTGGGGGGCCAAGATCGTCCAGGGCCCGCATCGTCTCCTCGATGGGCGTGTTCCGGTCCAGGCCATCGCGGAGGCACCCGCGAACTCGGGGTATTGGTACTGGAAGGGTTGCGTACGGGCGAGCGCGGGATCATTTGGCGTCCGCGAAGCCCGCGGCGCATGGCGTGACGGTCGGTCGAGTCCATACCGGGCCCCCACCATCGCGCAGCCCTTCTCGGGATCACGAGTGGGCCGTGCGCAGCGTAGGGGTTAGGTCCAACATCTCGGGCGACTGGAGGGTGGAACATGACCGACGTTCGCAAGGAAACGGACAGCCTCGGAACCGTCGAGGTCCCCGCCGACAAGCTCTGGGGCGCCCAGACGCAGCGCTCGCTCGAGCACTTCAGCATCGGCAGGGAACTCATCCCGCGGGAGATGATCACCGCCTACGCGATCCTGAAGAAGGCGGCGGCGAATGCGAACGTCGCGGCCGGTCGCCTGAGGCGGGAGGCGCATGCCCTCATCGTGCGGACCTGCGACGAGATCATCGCAGGTCAACATCACGACATGTTCCCGCTGCACGTCTGGATGACCGGCAGCGGCACGCAGTTCAACATGAACGTGAACGAGGTCGTCTCGAACCGGTGTTCCCAGCTCGCGGGGACACCGCTCGGCAGCAAGAAGCCCGTCCACCCGAACGACGACGTAAACATGTCGCAATCGTCGAACGATTCGTTCCCTTCGGCGATGTACATGGCGGCCGCCATCAACACGAAGCAGCGCCTCATCCCTGCAGTGAAGGACCTTCGCAACGCGATGTCGGCGCACGCCGACGAGTGGAAGGACATCGTCAAGATCGGCCGGACGCACATGCAGGACGCGACTCCGCTCACCCTAGGACAGGAGTGGTCGGGGTATGTGGGGATGCTCGACGACGACCTCGAGCGAGTCGAGGATGCGCTCAAGGGGGTCTACCGTCTCGCCCTCGGCGGGACGGCGGTCGGAACGGGACTCAACAGCTCGCCCGACTTCGCGGCGGCGGCCGCGGCCGAGATCGCCAAGCTGACTGGCCTGCCCTTCGTCACCGCTCCGAACAAGTTCACGGTGCAGGGCGCCCACGACGCCCTCGTTCAGCTCTCCGGAACGTTCCGTACCCTGGCGGTCTCGCTCTTCAAGATCGCGAACGACATCCGGCTGCTGTCCTGCGGACCACGCGCCGGGTTCGCGGAGCTGATCATCCCGGCGAACGAGCCCGGCTCGTCGATCATGCCGGGCAAGGTCAACCCGACCCAGGCCGAGGCGCTCGCCATGATCGCGACCCAGGTGATGGCTCACGACGTGGCGATCGGGTTTGGAGGGGCGAGCGGCTACCTCGAGATGAACGTGTACAAGCCGCTCATCATCTACAACGTCACCGACTCGATCACGCTCCTCGCCGACGGCTGCACCAACTTCCGCAGGTTCCTCGTGGAGGGGACAAGGCCCAATCGCAAGAAGATCCAAGAGTACGTCGAACGCTCCCTCATGCTGGTGACGGCGCTCTCCCCCGTCATTGGCTACGACAAGGCCTCGCGGATCGCGCACTACGCCCTCGACAACGATCTCTCGCTGAAGGAGGCGGCCCTCAAGCTCGGCTACGTGACCGAGGCCGAATTCGACCGCGTCGTCGATCCCGCGAAGATGGTTCATCCCTATGTCGCCGAGCAACCCGCGGTCCACTGAGCGGCGCGGTGAAGAGCAGGCGACGGCGGTCGCGGCCGACCGGCGTCCGTCTCCGGCCGCCGCCGGGGGCGGGCCGCTGACATCTCGGCCGATCCTGGAGGCGCTGACCCTCATTGCCCAGGCCACGAAGCTCCTCTTCGCCAACGGCGAGACGACGGAGCGGACGATTGCCGCGGGGGAGCGAATCGGAGGGGCACTCGGCTATCGCTCCACGGTGGTTGCGCGGTGGGACGGGCTCACCGTCCGACTCGAGGGTGAGGCGGGCCCGGAGCACGACGTCGTTCCGGTGATGCCCGCTGGGATCGACATGAACAGGGTGATCGAGGCGGAGGGAGCAGTTGACGCACTCTGCGCGCGTCTATCGACGACAGAGGCGACGCGCTCGGGCCTCGAGCGAGCCGCCGCACTCCCCCCGGCCTCGCTCGCTCGGTTCGTCCTCGCCGCCGCGGTCGGCGCCGCAGCGCTGAGCGTCGTCTTCGGCGCAGAACACCCCGTGAGCATCGCCCTCATCGCCCTGAGCGCCGGGCTGGGTGCGCTCGTCCGGCGTGGCCTGGCAGGCCTCACCCGGAACCTCTTCGTGCAACCGTTCTGCGCGGCGTTATTCGCAGGAGTGATCGGAGGCCTTGCCCAGCGACACGAGCTCAGCTCGCCGCAGGCGCTCGTCGCGATATGCCCCTGCATGGTGCTGGTCCCCGGCCCGCACTTTCTGAACGGGCTCGTCGACCTGCTCCGCGCTCGGGTGTCGCTCGGTGCCTCGCGGCTCGGCTTTGCGCTCCTCGTCGTCGCGGCCATCTCCACGGGACTGCTCATCGGCCTGTGGGCCGTGGGGGCGGCGCTGCCGGTCACCCCCCCATCGCGACCGATTGGGCTACCACTCGACGTCGCCGCGGCAGGCTTCGCGGTGTTCGCGTACACCAGCTTCTACTCGATGCCCTGGCGTCAACTCCCGCTCCCGATCCTGGCGGGGATGGCCGCCCATGCACTGCGCTGGTCGCTGCTTGCGTTCGGGGCGAGCGCGTTCGTGGCCGCGTTCTTCGCCTGTCTGTTCGTGGGGCTCGTGATGACGCCCCTGGGCAACCGGCTGCGGGTTCCGTTCGCCTCACTCAGCTTCGCCGGCGTGGTCGCCCTCATCCCGGGGGTGTTCCTGTTCCGGCTCGCCGCTGCCCTGGTGCAAGTCGCTGGGCTCGGCGAGAAGGCCCCCCAAGCCCTCGTCTCTATCATCCTCGGGGAAGGGGCGACCGCCACGCTGATCCTCATGGCGATGGCGCTGGGCCTCATCGGTCCGAAGCTGCTCTGGGAGCAGCGGGGCCGAGCACCCGTGCGGGCGACGAGCGGCGGAGGTCGAGCGCATGGCGACCCTCGTTGAAGGTCAGGCTTCCGCGCGGCCTCCCGCGTCGCGAAATGACCTCGCCCTGTTGCTCGTCCTGAGCACGGTCGGCGGGATCGTCGACGTGACCGGGTTTTTGAGGCTCGATCACGTGTTCACCGCGCATATCACGGGAAACCTCGTCGTCTTGGCTGACCAACTGGTCAATGGGGGGCCTCCCCACATCGCCCAGCTGCTCTCCATCCCGGTGTTCGCGGGCGGGGTGGTGCTGGCCTACTTCCTTGGGAAGCGGGGCCGTCCGAGGGACGGCGGGCGTGCGTTGCTCGTCGGCCAGTCGCTTCTACTGCTCCTCGTCCTCGGCCTCGCGCTTCGAGCGCCGCGCCGCGACCTCCAGACCCACGGGGGCGTGCTTGCCGCGATGGTGGCCGTCGCCGCGATGGCGTTCCAGAACGTGTTTCTCCGCCTGGCGGCCCGAGAAAGCGCGACGACGACGGTGATGACCGGGAATCTGGCGAGTTCGATCGTCGCCGCGCTTTCCCTGCTCTGGCCGGGCGCCTTCACACCGCCCGAGGCCGCGTACCGGCTCGGACGAACCCTACCGCTCGTCGTGGGATTCTTCTTGGGCTGTGCGGTGGGCGCCGCGGCCGCCGCCCATCTGGGGCCGTGGGCGTGGGCAATTCCCGCGCTGTTGTCCCTGCTCGCGCTTCCTGTGGCACCGCGCGCAGAGGGCAGGCCGGGAAGCCTAGCCCTGAGCGCGAGCCAGAAGGGGTAGGTCCTGTCGGCCAGACAGCTGCTCTTCTGCCCGCAGTCCGCAGAGTGCCAAGCCCAGCAACAGCAGTCGCTCGTGCCGCGCCCGCTCGATGAGGTCGAGACGCTGCTCCAAGATATGGCCAGCGCCCGGGTGGGTGCCCCCAAGGCGGCCACGAGGACGAGGTCGGCGCCTTCCTTGAAGGTAGAGCGGGTCGTCGAGGGGAAAGGAGGGCGGGCGGCCGTGCCACACCCCCTTCGGCAATTGCGGAAAGGGGCGCAGCCGTCCCCCTTTTCCGTAGCGCCACGCGCCTCCCCACCTTCACTCTGAGGCGCTTTCTCTTCCCCTGGGCTCTGCCGAGTCAACAACATCGTGCCGCCACATGGGCAGATCCATCCGCGGGGGGCTGGTCGCTTGTCCTGCTCGTACGGGGCGGGACCCCGAGAGTGACCCAAGTTCATGGCATAGCCGAGCTAGTCGGCCTGGGTGCCGATCGGTTGCCGGGTGTTAGTCATGGAGTGGGGCATGGCCAGACGAAGTCGGGTGGCGACCTCGCTGCAGGGGGTGGGGTATGTGGTCGTCCAGGCCGGCCGAGGTGAGGACCACAAACGGATCCTGCGTGCGCCTCCATGCGTCATCCTGATGGATCTGAGCCGCCTCGATCGGAGTAACGAGCGGACTCTTGCTGCTGCGCGTGCGGCGCGGATCCTGGGCATCCCCATCCTCACCATCGGTTCGTTGGGCTCGGCGGTTCCGGGCACCCAGGCGAGGCTGCCCTTGCGATGTGATGGGGAGGCACTCACCGCGGCCATCGAGGTGGCCTGTTATGGTCACGGTCACCCCGAGGTCTCTGCCGGTCTGTTACGCGAGTGACATCTGCTGCCCATCCTCGCGGGTCGAGGTGGTCGGGGCGCGGTCGACCCAAACGGTCCTGCACGGTGTCGCGCCCAGTCATGATCCGTTCGTCGCTCCCTTCGGGTGTAGCGCCTCGTTCCTCGACAATTGTCGTGGGTGGGTGCGCGTGCCCGTGCGCGTGGCGATGGCGCTCGCCGCCGGGGGGGCCGCTGTACACAGGGCGAGCGTCCGTCGGTCCTCATCGGTCGTTGGACCTCTCCTGGCGTGAACTTGCTCCCAGGGCACTCTCGCGCTCGCACTCTTCACCGCGCCAGGCCTCCAGCCCTTCGCGCGCGATGAACACCGCCATGCCGATGGCCGCGGCCGGATCGGCCCACCACCACCCCAGGGCAGCGTTCAGTCCGATTCCGGCCAAGGTGATGACTGACAGCCAGAAGCACGCGGAGGTCTGAAATGCGTCCGCCTCAAGCGCCCTGCTGCCCAGCTGCCGGGCCAGGGCCCGCTTCCTTCGTGCGAGCCACTGCATCGCCGCGATTGACGCGATGCTGAGGGCAACCCCGATGGCGCTCGGTCGTGGTGCTTCCCTGGTGAGTAGAGCGACCCCCGCTTCGACCAGAATGTAGACGCCGAGAAGGAGCAGGGACGCGCCGACCAGTTTGTGGGCTCGCCGGTCGAGCTTGTGAACCGCCTCGGGGTCCATCCCTCGCTGCTCCGCGAGAAGCCGCCACACGAGGACCGCTCCGGATGCGCTCTCCACGAAGCTGTCCATCCCGAATCCGAGCAGCGCGACGCTTCCCGCGAGCAAGGCGGCCCAGAGCGCGACCAAGCCCTCGATCGCGTTCCAGCCGATGGTCAGGTACTCGAGCCGTAGACCCCGGCGGAGTCCTTCGGTTCGCCTGATCGGGAAAACGTCGTCGGACATGCGGTGCCTTTACAAGGTTCGGGCGCACCGAGCCTCCGGATGAGCTTGCGGATCGGCTCTGCCCTGTTCGGGATAACCCCCAAGGACCGTACCTCACCACCCGCATCCGCGACCGCTACCGCGATCGTGTCTGCATGGACATCAAGGCCCACGAAACGTACCTTCTTCATGACCGGCCCCTATCGCATGTGGCTCTGCGCTGTGCTTCGACTCGAACGCAGCGTAACCCACGCTCTGCGATCCGGAGCCGGTCGTTCCATTCCGACTAGCCCGGCCGCATCAAGCGGGGTGCTGTTGGTGAATCGGTCGGGTTTCGAATGCCTGGGGCGGCCGAGCTGTTGACCGGTCGTACGGACGCGGATGCGACGTTGGAGCACGGCGGCGACGGCGACTTCCAGGTCCGATTCGAATCACACGTTGGACAAAAATCCATAAATCGGATAGAGAAGTCTAGTATTCGTGCTCCGGAAGCCGGGCCCCGATGTTCAGGGGCGACGCAGCCGCAGGGCCGGCGGAAGGTGACCTCGGCGGCGAAGATACTGGCGAGGGAGACCCAATGGATGCCATCGCGCTGTTGATGGAAGAGCACCAGCTCATCCTCGGAACCCTGGATGCCCTCGACTCCTTCGCCGACAAGGTGGCGCGCGGCGGCGAAGACCGGGAGGAGCTCGGGCGTTTCCTAGAGTTCATTCGCGAATTCGCAGACGCGCGGCATCACGGTAAGGAAGAGGACATCCTCTTCGAGGTCATGGTGGAGGCGGGCTTTCCTCGAGAGGGGGGGCCGATCGCCGTGATGCTCATGGAGCACGAGGCCGGGCGAGGTTACGTCGCGGAGGTCTCCGCCAAGGCGGCGCAAGCCGGAAGGTGGTCCCCTTCGGACAGGGCGGCCGTCGTCGAGGCGGCGCGAGGGTACGCGGAGCTCCTCCGCCAGCACATCGCCAAGGAGAACTCGATCCTCTACCCCATGGCGCGGATGCGCCTCGGCCCGGAGGCGCTCTCGAGGGTGGATTCGGCCTGCGAGGCCTTCGAGGAGCGGCACAGGGCAGCCCACGGCACGGTCCTGGAGGATCTCGCTCGGGATCTCGCACGACGCAACGTCCGCGGGAACTAGGCTTTCGTGCGGAATCCGATCCCCCTCGAGGTCGGAGGCGGGCCGCCCGCCGCACCGGAGGGGCGGAGCCCCGGCGCCTGCCCGCGCTTGCTCCTCGCGCGACGCGGCGCACATTGGGGGTCGTGGCGGGGCTCCTAAAGGACACGACGCAGTCTTGGCAGCGCACGTTCCAGATCGTCTCTTACTTCTGAACGTCGCCATCTGCGCACAGTTCTGGGGTTCGTTCGCAGCTACGATGCGTGGGGCGGAGCTTGGGCGTTCCGGCCCGTTTCACCGGTTCGGCAGGAATCGAGGGCGCTACGGAACCAACTCGGGTAAGTCGGTTTCCCAGGCCGCAACCTCTTCGCTCGCCTGGGGGCCCAATGCCGCAGCCCGACTCACCGTCCACCTTTGCCCTCTCGACCGACGCGCGCTCCTGGTGGCGGACCGGCGTGGTCTACCAGGTCTACCCGCGCAGCTTCCAGGACACCAACGGCGACGGGGTGGGCGACCTCCCCGGGATCACCGCGCGCCTCGACCACCTCGTCGCCCTCGGGGTGGACGCGGTGTGGATCTCCCCCTTCTATCGCTCGCCGATGAAGGACTTTGGCTACGACGTTTCCGACTACTGCGACGTCGATCCGGTCTTCGGTACGCTGGCTGACTTCGACGCGCTCCTCGCGGCGGCCCATGGTAGGGGCCTCAAGGTGATCGTCGACTGGGTGCCGAACCACTCCAGCGACCAGCACCCCTGGTTCCAGGCCTCGCGCTCCTCGCGGGCCGATCCCAGGCGCGACTGGTACGTCTGGCGCGATGGGCGGCCGGGCGGGTCACCTCCCAACAACTGGCTCGCGGTGTTCGGCGGCCCCTCGTGGACGTTCGACCGGGCCACGAGCCAGTACTACCTGCATTCCTTCCTGCCCGAGCAGCCCGACCTCAACTGGCGAAACCCTCACCTGCGCCGGGCCATGCTGGACACGCTCCGCTTCTGGCTGGAACGGGGGGTGGACGGGTTCCGCATCGACGTCGCCCACGTTCTCATGAAGGACCCGGAGCTGCGCGACAACCCGCGGGGGAGCCAGGGACGGGCGGCGTTTCACAAGGACATGGGCGCCTACGGCTCGCAGGAGCACGTGCACGACCGGAACCATCCCGACGTCCACGGCGTCTACCGGGAGATCCGGGCGCTCCTCGACTCGTACAGCACCGCGCAGCCGCGCACCTCGGTGGGCGAGATCCATCTCAATGACCTCGCCGACTGGGCTTCCTTCTACGGGAAGGACCTCGACGAGCTACACCTGCCGTTCAACTTCACCCTGCTCAAGGTACCGTGGGACGCGGCCGCGGTGCGGCGGGCGGTGGACGAGATCGAGGCGGCGGTGCCGCCGGGCGGGTGGCCGAACTGGGTGCTCGGGAACCACGACGAGCCGCGAATCGCCACCCGGATCGGCCCGGCGGCAGCGCGCGCGGCGATGTTGCTCCTCCTCACCCTGCGGGGCACGCCCACGCTCTACTACGGCGACGAGCTGGGCATGGAGGACGTGTCCATCCCCGAGGCGCTGGTGCAGGATCCCTTGGGGAAGCGCGTACCGGGCAAGGGGCTGGGGCGCGACCCGGAGCGGACCCCGATGCAGTGGGACGCGGGCCCGAACGCTGGCTTCACCGACCCTGGAGTCACGCCCTGGCTGCCGCTCGCCGCCGATGCCGCCAGCCGGAACGTGGCGGTGCAGCAGACCCGGCCGGAGAGCATGCTCGCCCTGACGCGGCGCCTCCTCGTGGCGCGGCGGGCGCGACCTGCACTCCATCGCGGCGACTACCGGCCGCTCGGCGGTGTGCCGGCGGGGGTCTTCAGCTTCTACCGCAGCCAAGGGGAAGAGCGGCTCCTCGTCCTCGTGAACTTCCGCCCGGCCGCGGTGGAGGTGGCCCTCCCGGCCGGCGCGAGGTCGGTGGTGGTGTCCACCCACCCGGCGGCGGCGCTGCCCGCGGCGGGCACGCCGCTTCTGCTGCGTCCGGACGAGGCGATGGTGGTCGAGCTGTCCGCCGGATGAAGGAGGGAGACCGGTACCCCGCGACCGAGCGCGACCCCAAAACGATCTCGCTCTTGCCCTGGCGAGAGCGCGCCGCACCGATCGGGCCAGCACATCAGTGCGGCAGCTTGGCAGCCAGCACGTCGGCCTTGTCGATGCTGGGCGAAACGGCCAAGAGGTCGGGAGCGCTCTTCATGAGCGCCGCCGCCACCCGTCCGGCCAGGTGGGCCTGCCGTCCAGCCTCGTCGGGAAATGCGTCAAAGATGGCGAAGGTGGACGGTCCCATCCGGATGGCAAACCAGGCCTCGGTGCCGCGCTCCGCGTTCACCTCCGGCAAGGCCTCCTTGAGGAAGTTCTCGACCGCCTGCTCCTTGCCGGGCTTTGCCTTGAGGCGAACAAGAAGGGACGTTTTGACCATGGCAGCCTCCGGGTACTGAAGATCTCTAAGCAAGTAGGGGCGGGCGCTTTCGGGTTCAAGGACCAGTTGGCGCCCGCCCCGCAGGTATGCAAGGTCAACATCAAGGGTGCCGATCGAGCGTTGTTCGGAGCGACGTCGATCCCTGAGTCACGGGCTCCTCGACGCGAGCTCGCTCTCGGTGCGGACACCACACTGCTGACCCGCCGCGCAGTACCGCCTTACCGTCTTGCGGTCGGCGCCATACCGCGCCGCCTGCTCTCGCCCGCCTGTCTGGTTGTGCAAGAGCTCCATCACGTCGATCATCGTCAGCTAAAGAAAGCCCCATCGCGCCCCTCCGGACCTACCGTCGGGAGGGAACGCGGAACCTGATTTCGGTCGCTACGGGCGAGGCCAACTACGCCGCCAAACTCTCGCGGTTGCCCTCATGGCCCGAGCAGCGCCTCGCCCCGAGACTCTGAGAAATCCGGGTCAGGGGCCCCCTGGGGCCCATGATCCCTGCGAAAAAGGTGGCCCCGTGAGGACTTCCAGCGCAGGTCGGCGGCAGTAATTGGGCGCTACTTCGGAGGAGGGAGCCGCCTGGAACCTCGCTCGGGTGGACGCGGCCACGGCCAGCCGGGAGGACCTGCCGCTTCCGGGGCGGGTCAAGAGCGAATTCGGGCGAGAGCGGAGGCCAGGCTTGAGTCAATTGGCTGCGTAAGCTAGCGGCTTCACCGATAGCCGCTGGGGCGCCTCGAAACGAGATGAAGTCGAGCGGCAGCTCGGTCAGCGATTCGCTGGCCCCAGGATCCCCGAGGGCCCGCGTAGCCACCAACGGGTACGAGGTGGCAGAATAGCCCAGAGGAATTCTTGGGAGACGAACCCGATCCCCCTCCGGGGAGGGCGTAGCATGACTCGCAAGAGGTCCAAGACCGGCTCAGGGCGGACGCCCAAGGTTCCAGCTGGAAGAGAGAGAGGACCCTCGAGAAGCGCTGAGGTCCGGTCTCAAGGCCGGCCCAGGGAACGGCGCGGCGTCGCCGCGGCGCTCGAGCCGGAACAGCGGGAGACGGACGGCATTCAGCTGCTATCGCTCGAGCCCAGCGGGCCGACTGGATCAAAGGAGCCCACCGGGCTTTTCCCCGTCGTGGGCATCGGCGCCTCGGCCGGGGGACTCGAGGCGCTCGAGACCTTCCTGAAGAACGTTCCGGATCACAGCGGAATGGCCTTCGTCGTAATTCAACACCTGGACCCCACTCACAAGGGGGCCCTGGTGGAACTTCTGCAGCGCTTCACTGCCATGCCGGTCGTGCAGGTCAACGACCGTCTGCAGGTCGAGCCCGACACCGTGTATGTGATTCCGCCCAACAAGGACATGTCCATCCTGCACGGCAACCTCCACCTCCTTCCCCAGGCTTCACCGCGAGGGTTGAACCTCCCGATCGACTACTTCTTCCGCTCCCTCGCCGACGATCGCCAGGAGGGCAGTATCGGGGTCGTCCTCTCGGGCATGGGATCGGATGGAACGCTGGGCCTTCGGGCCATCAAGGAAAAGGCGGGCGCCGGCTTCGTGCAGTCGCTCTCCTCCGCCAAGTTCGATGGCATGCCGCGCAGCGCCATCGATGCGGGCCTGGCCGACGTCGTCGCTCCGCCCGAGGAACTCCCGGCGAGAATCCTGGCCTATCACCGTCGTGCTCCCTACCAGTCCCGTGAGGAAGCACCGCTCGAGGAGAAGCAGCAAAGCGCCCTCGAGAAGGTCTTCGTCCTGCTCCGGGCCCAGACGGGCAGCGACTTCTCTCTCTACAAACGCAGCACGGTGTATCGCCGGATCGAACGTCGGATGGGGCTCCACCAGATCGACAAGTTGGCGACCTACGTTCGATACCTGCGCGAGAACCCCACCGAGACGGATCTGCTCTTCAAGGAACTGCTCATCGGCGTGACGAACTTCTTCCGGGACCCGCCCGCCTGGGAGCACCTGCGGGACAAGGTCCTCCCCAAACTGCTCAAGTCGCGTTCACAAGGAGTCCTGCGGGCCTGGGTTCCGGGATGCTCCACCGGAGAGGAAGCGTATTCGCTCGCCATCATCTTCAGGGAGGCGCTGGACAAGCTGCCCCCGCCGAGAGGCCTCACCCTGCAGATCTTTGCAACCGATCTGGACAAGGAAGCGATCGAGACTGCGCGCCAGGGCTCCTATCCCGCCAACATCGTAGCCGACGCCTCCCCCGACCGCCTGCACCGGTTCTTTGTCCAGAGCGATCGCGGCTACCGGGTTGCGAAGGAGATCCGCGAGATGGTGGTGTTCGCTCCGCAGAACATCATCATGGATCCACCCTTCACGAAGCTCGACATCCTGGCGTGCCGGAACCTGCTCATCTACCTTTCGCCCGAGCTCCAGAAGAGGCTCATCCCGCTCTTCCATTACATTCTCAACCCCGGCGGCCTCCTTTTCCTCGGGACCGCAGAGACCGTGGGCGGGTTCTCCACCCTGTTCGCCCCCGTCGACGGCAAGACGCGGATCTACCGGAGGATAGAAGGCGTGTTGGGCGGCCCGGCCATCGAGTTCCCGGCGCCGTACGCCCCGGCCCCCCCGCCCCACAACGAGCCGCGCCGCGATGGTGCGGACCTGGTCAAGAGTCCTCCACCGAACCTGCAGGTACTTGCCGACCGCCTGATCGCGCAGCAGTTCGCCCCTGCCGCGATCCTCATCAACGACAAGGGCGACATCCTCTACATCAGCGGGCGCACGGGAAAGTACCTGGAGCCGGCGGTCGGCAAGGCAAACCTGAACATCTTCGCCATGGCGCGCGAGGGCCTGCGCTACGAGCTCTCCAACGCGGTGGCGACGGCGCTCAAGCAGGATCGTAGCGTCGTCGTGCAGCGAATCAAGGTGCGTACCAACGGCTCCCAGCAGGTGGTGGACCTGACGGTGCAAAAGCTCACCGAGCCAAAGACGCTGCGCGGCTCGCTCATCATCGTCATCGCCGACGTACCCGCGGAGCGAGAGCCGGCGCCGGTCGCGGTGCGACCGCCTCGCGCCAACATCCGCCTGAAGGATCTCGAAGACGAGATCCAGCAGGCGCGCGAAGAAGCCCAGACAATCCGCGAAGAGATGCAGACCTCCCAGGAGGAGCTCAAGTCGACCAACGAGGAGCTCCAGAGCACGAACGAGGAGCTCCAGAGCACCAACGAGGAGCTCACGACCTCCAAGGAGGAGATGCAGTCGATGAACGAGGAGCTCCAGACCGTGAATCACGAGCTCCAGAGCAAGGTCGAGGAGCTCTCGCGTTCCAACAACGACATGAAGAACCTGCTCAACAGCACGGACGTCGCGACGCTCTTCTTGGACGACGAACTCCTCGTGCGGCGGTTCACGACGCAGGCAGCCAAGATCATCAAGCTCATCCCCAGCGACACCGGCCGGCCCATCACCGACGTCACGACCGAGCTCGACTATCCCAACCTCGCCGAAGACGCGCGGGAGGTCCTCCGAACGCTGGTGTTCAAAGAGACCCAGGTCTCCGCCAAAGACGGTCGCTGGTTCATGGTGCGCATCATGCCCTACCGCACCCTCGAGAATGTGATCGAGGGGGTGGTGATCACTTTTGTCGACGTGACGGCCACGCGACGCCTCGAAGTGACCTTGCGCGAGCAGGCGAATCAGGCGCGCCAAATCGGCGAGTCGTGGCCCAGCATGGCATGGGGTTGCCGCCCCGACGGTGCGTGCGACTTTCTGAGCCGACAATGGGTCGAATACACGGGCATCCCCGAGTCGGACCAGCTCGGCTACGGCTGGCTCGATCGCGTCCACCCCGACGATCGCGAGCGTCTTCGGACAGGGTGGAAGGCGGCGATCGATTCCAGAGCCCTCCTGGACACCGAAATTAGAATCGGAGCAAAGGACGGAACGTATCGTTGGTTCCGGACCCGGTTGGCCCCCATCCGGGATGGCCAGGGCCACGTCGTGAAATGGTACGGGAGCCACACCGACATCGACGAGTTGAAGAAGGCGAAGCTTGAGCTCGCCGAGAGCTTCTCCCGCGTTCTCGACTGGATCAGCGAGCCGCTTTTCGTGCTCGACGAGAGCCTGGCCATCCGGTGCTTCAACTCCGCGGCGGAGCGAACCCTCGGGTACTCCTCGGAGCAGTTGCTGGGGAAGAGCTTCCTCGATATCTACCCGGACGCTCGCCCGGGTTTCGCCGAGAAGGTCGGGGAGTCCCGCCGGGCCGGCACCGAGATGTCCCTCGAGCTAAAGCTTGACCGCTCGCCGAACCCGGGCTCCTACAACGCCCTCGTTCATCCGCGGCCGGGCGGTGTTTCCGTCCTCCTGAAGAGGGTTTCCCCATCTCCCCAGGGACCGTAACGCATGGGGCACCGGCGGAGGCCTGTTCCTGCCGAGTTGCGTCGCCGGGCCGAGGAGATCCTGGCGGGGCGACAAGGTCACGAGAAGGGGGAGGCGGATGCGTTGCAACTCCTCCACGAACTCCAGGTGCACGGGATCGAGCTCGAGCTCCAGAAGGATGAGCTTGTCGCGACGCGGCACGAAGCCGAGCTTGGGCTGCAGCGCTACACCGAGCTCTTCGATTTCGCCCCCATCGGGTACTTCGTCATCGACAGAGCTGGAACTATTCGCGAAGTCAATCTTGCGGGTGCGCGCCTTTTGGGAGTGGAGCGTGGGCGACTCGTCGGCATGCCGTTCGGGCAGTTCGTCTCCGAGGACCAGCTCAAGGCCTTTCGTGGTCTTTTGACGCTCGTGCTCTCCGGCAACTCGGAAGACGAGGAAGGCCAGTCTTGCGAGCTTAACGTTCGAGGTGAAGGAGGCAAGCCGCGCCAAGTGCAACTCACCGCCGCCGCCCTCCAGGGGGATCGGCCCGTTGCCCTGTGCGCCGCGCAAGACATCACGGAGCGGCGACAAGCAGAGGCCGCGTTGCGAGAAGAGGGGCGGAGGAAGGATGACTTCCTGGCCGCCTTGTCCCACGAGCTTCGTAATCCGCTCGCCCCGATACGAAATAGTCTCGCCATTCTCTCTCGAGCGGAGCCTGGCGGCGAGCGCGCGCGGAACGCGCAGGCCGTTATCGACCGCCAAGTCACGCATCTGACCCGCATCGTTGACGACCTTCTCGACGCCACGCGCATCGCCCGGGCCAAGATTCGCCTGCAGCTCGAGCGCTTGGACCTCGCTAGCGTAGTTGCCCGGTCGATGGAGGACCACCGGCAGACATTTGAGAAGCAAGGAATCAGCTTCGAGGCTCGCCTGGGCTCGGAGCCACTCTGGGTGGACGGGGATACGACCCGGTTGGCTCAAGTGCTCAGCAATTTGCTGTCCAATGCAGCTAAGTTCACCACTCGTGGAGGCAAGGTCGAGGTCTCCCTTCTTCGAAACGGAGCTGAAGCCGTACTCAAGGTGCGCGACTCAGGTATCGGCTTCGACGCCGAGATGCTTCGAAGACTCTTCGACCCTTTCGCCCAAGCTCCGCAGAGCCTGGACCGGTCCCTAGGGGGTCTGGGCCTGGGGCTCGCGCTGGTCAAGGGCTTGGTCGTGCTGCACGGGGGCACCGTGGCCGCGACGAGTGCCGGCTCGGGTCAAGGGGCAGAGTTCTCCGTAACGTTGCCACTCGCGGCCGAACCGCCTGGCGCCCAGGCGCTCGTCGCGACACCTCAGACGCCCCGCCATCGGATCCTCGTCATCGACGACAACGAAGACGCGGCCGATTCCCTTCGGACCATGCTCGTACTCAGCGGCCACGACGTGTGGGTGGCCCATGATGGCCCAAGCGGGGTGGCACTGGCGAAAAAATGCCGTCCAGAGATCATCGTTTGCGACATTGGCTTGCCGGGGGTGGACGGGTACCAGGTGGCGCGCGCCATTCGCGAGGACACCGACCTCAGGTCCACCTACCTCGTCATGCTCTCCGGATATGGCAGGCCGGACGACCTGCAGCGCGGGCTCCAAGCTGGTTTCGACGCGCACGTCGTGAAGCCAGGGAGCTTGGAGGAGTTCGAGAGGGTGTTTGCCCTCGTTCCGGCCTAGGGGAACTCCGATGCGTCTCCCCACCGACCTTGGTCACAACCCACCGCTTTCCCGCTAGCTAAACGGCAGTTCGAGATTCGCGATCAGCCGAAACCAATGGAATTTCGATCCCATGAGCCCGCCGCCCTCGATCCCACTCGCCCGTATCGGAACGATTCTGGACGGACCGCGCGCGCCGGGGGCCGCAGGGCTGCTCCCGACGGTTTGGGCGGCTACCAGCGACTTGACGCTTGTGGTGGTGCCCGGCGGCCTGCCGAATTCATGAGTCATTTCGATCAGTCGGCTGGTGTTTACGAATCACGATCGGCCGTTTAGT